>Ga0209715_1000358_pt1 | contig 40438 bp, 37 predicted proteins | sample COGITO_mtgs_1205_2_FD_184809 | JGI IMG/M metagenome (GOLD analysis project Ga0209715, IMG submission 184809) | Pelagic marine microbial communities from North Sea - COGITO_mtgs_120503 (SPAdes) (version 2) | ecosystem: Environmental > Aquatic > Marine > Epipelagic ... | reverse complement strand
AACCAAATTGTGCCTCTAAGCCACCGCCCATTGCGGGTCCGATGAGGGGTAAGATGGCCATGCCCATTGTGACGTATCCCAGCACGGAAGCTGCTTGATCTTGGCTGCAGGTGTCGCGAATCGCCGCTCGGGACAGAACCAGGCCGGTGACCACAACCGCTTGCAGTAAGCGGCAGACCAGAAAAACCTCAAAAGAGGGAGCAATAATGCAGCCCAATGAGGCGCTGCAAAAAATGGCTAAGGCGACCATGACCACGGGCCGGCGTCCGTAGCGATCCGACAGCGGGCCGACAAAGAGTTGGAATACCGCATTCATTGCCAAATACAGACTCACGGAGAGTGTGGCGTTGGCGTAGCTGACATTGAACGTCTGCGCCATTGAGGGCAGTGACGGTAGAAAGATGCTGAGACCGAGAGCGCCGACTGCCGAGAGGCAAATCAGTGTGAAGATGCTGGGCGGTGTGGAATTGTTCAAGAACTTGGAGCGGGAATGACTACTCATTATAAATCGCTATCGACGGCTGATGGGCTTGTCCAGACTCTTTGCAATTATTCAATTATTCAGATTAAGGCCGCAAAATATTTGCAAATATTCCAAATTCGACTTCGCTTTGTTGGCTCAGGAGGCTATTGTCCCATAAAGAGGATCTGCCATGACGAATATTTTGAACGAATTACAAAGCCGGCGTGATGTTGTACGGATGGGCGGCGGCCAGCGCCGGATTGATGCGCAGCATGCGAAGGGAAAACTCACCGCGCGCGAACGGATTGATTTGCTGCTAGATGAGGGGAGTTTTGAAGAATTTGATATGTTCAAAGCCCACCGCTGCGTCGATTTCGGCATGCAAGAGCAAACCTATCCCGGTGATGGTGTGGTCACGGGGTGGGGCACGGTCAACGGGCGGATGGTCTATGTCTATAGCCAAGATTTCACTGTTTTTGGGGGCTCATTGTCAGAAACACATGCGGAGAAAATTTGTAAGATCATGGATATGGCGATGCAAAATGGGGCGCCGGTGATCGGATTGAACGACTCTGGTGGCGCACGGATTCAAGAGGGCGTTGCCTCTTTGGCCGGTTACGCAGAGGTGTTTCAACGCAATGTCATGGCCTCTGGCGTGGTGCCACAAATCAGCGTCATCATGGGCCCCTGTGCCGGTGGCGCGGTCTATTCGCCGGCGATGACTGATTTCATTTTCATGGTCAAAGACAGCAGCTATATGTTTGTGACCGGTCCCGATGTGGTCAAAACGGTGACCAATGAGGTGGTGACCGCCGAAGAGCTGGGTGGAGCTGTCACTCATACGAAGAAATCTTCCGTGGCGGATGGGGCCTTTGAAAATGATGTTGAGGCGCTGACGGAAGTTCGGCGGCTGGTGGATTTTTTGCCGCTCAACAATCGTGAGAAACCACCTGTCCGGCCATTCTTTGACGATCCGCTTCGCGTGGATAACAGTTTGGACACTTTGATTCCGGCCAATGCAAACCAGCCTTATGATATGAAAGAGCTGATTCTTAAAATTGCGGATGAAGGTGATTTTTATGAGATCCAAGAGGAATTTGCCAAAAATATCCTCACCGGCTTTATTCGCATGGAAGGCTCGACCGTCGGGGTCGTGGCCAATCAGCCAACGGTTTTGGCCGGTTGTTTGGACATTGATGCCAGCCGCAAGGCTGCGCGTTTTGTGCGGTTTTGTGATGCATTTGAAATCCCAATCCTTACCCTTGTGGACGTGCCGGGCTTTTTGCCCGGAACAGGTCAGGAATATGGCGGCGTGATTAAGCATGGGGCCAAACTGTTGTTTGCCTATGGTGAGGCCACCGTGCCAAAAGTGACGGTCATCACGCGTAAAGCCTATGGCGGCGCCTATGATGTGATGGCCTCCAAACATCTGCGCGGAGATTTCAACTACGCTTGGCCTACAGCGGAGATCGCCGTGATGGGCGCCAAAGGGGCGACAGAGATCATCCATCGCGCAGATCTGGGTGATGTGGCAAAGATTGCGCAGCACACGAAAGACTATGAAGAACGCTTTGCCAATCCTTTTGTTGCTGCGGAAAAAGGTTTTATCGACGATGTGATCATGCCCGCATCCACCCGTCGCCGGGTGTGCCGAGCATTTGCTAGTTTGCGTGGAAAATCTCTGAAAAATCCGTGGAAAAAACATGACAATATTCCACTTTAAGGTCGAAGAGAGCCAATAATGGAAAAACACCGAGGGTTTCCCGGCCGTCTTCCCGGTACGGATGCGCAATTTACCATTCGGCGCGCGAGCAAGAATGGGGCAACAAAAATCATCAGGCGTGAGCGCTATGCCGACCGTCGCCCCCCAGATCGGCGCGCTGATGAGGCATTTTTGCGGGCTTTGATTGAGTATTTTGGAGAGGAGCCCTTTGAACGGGGCAACCTTGATGGGGGCCGTCTGTCCTGGTTGTTTGAGCGTGAAGTCATTCCCGCGCAGGATGAATTTGATCCTGAATCTTATGTGGCTTTGCTGCGGGTGGATCTGAAAAAAGCGCAAGCGAGCTTTCCACAAATTTTTGTCGAAGGGTGGTCGGCGTGAATCTGCCGGGTTGCATAGGGTTTTTTGCGCGGCTTTGTGCCCAGTGCTTGGGAAGAGCCGGTACTGCCCTTGGCCTACAAAGCTTCGTGCGTCACAATCTGGGTGTCAGAGTTTTAAAAACCTTTGCATTGGTTTTGAAAACATATCGACCCTTTCTTTCCTTAACCGGTTCTGGCCTTGGCCAGCGCCGGTTCTTTTTTACGCGCAGCTTTTTTGCAGTGAGGTGCGCGCGCCGAGAAGGATTCCTCAATGTTTGAAAAGATATTAATTGCCAACCGGGGCGAAATCGCTTGCCGTGTGATCAAAACAGCCAAGGCGATGGGGATCAAAACTGTGGCGATTTATTCCGATGCGGATGCCCAGGCGTTGCATGTGCAAATGGCGGATGAGGCGGTGCATATCGGTCCTTCGCCCGCGAATCAGTCTTACATTGTGATTGAAAAAGTCATGGAGGCGATCCGGAAAACTGGGGTGCAAGCGGTGCATCCTGGCTACGGGTTTTTGTCAGAGAATCGACTGTTTGCTGAGGCATTGGAGGCTGAAGGCGTGGCTTTTATTGGCCCCCCTGCCTCTGCTATTGAAAGTATGGGAGATAAAATCACCTCTAAAAAATTGGCGAAGGAAGCCGGGGTAAGCACAGTCCCGGGTTATATGGGTCTGATTGCAGATGCGGATGAAGCGGTGAAGATCGCACAAGAGGTTGGATATCCGGTGATGCTCAAAGCCAGCGCTGGTGGCGGTGGCAAGGGCATGCGCATTGCATGGAATGATGCGGAGGCGCGCGAGGGTTTCCAATCGTCCAAGAATGAAGCGGCCAGCAGCTTTGGAGATGACCGGATTTTCATCGAAAAATTCGTCACCCAACCCCGGCACATTGAAATCCAAGTTCTGGCGGATGGCCATGGCAATTGCATCTATCTCAATGAGCGCGAATGTTCCATCCAGCGGCGCAACCAAAAAGTGATTGAAGAGGCCCCGAGTCCTTTTCTCACGCCTGAAGTGCGCAAAGCAATGGGCGCGCAATCTTGTACATTGGCTCAAGCGGTCGGCTATACCAGTGCAGGTACGGTGGAATTTATCGTCGACAGCGCGCAGAACTTCTATTTTCTTGAAATGAACACCCGCTTGCAGGTCGAGCATCCTGTGACAGAGTTGATAACTGGGGTGGATCTGGTGGAGCAGATGATCCGTGTCGCCAACGGTGAGGTGCTCTCCATTAGCCAAGAGGACGTGAAAATTAACGGTTGGGCGCTTGAAAGCCGACTCTATGCGGAAGACCCTTATCGGGGATTTTTGCCCTCAATTGGTCGCCTGACAAGATATCGTCCGCCGGCTGAGAGCCGCAGCACGACCGCCGCCGTACGCAATGACACGGGTGTTTATGAGGGTGGAGAAATTTCCATGTTCTACGATCCGATGATTGCCAAGCTTTGCACCTGGGCACCAGACCGTCCGGCGGTCATCGCGCAGATGCGCAATGCGCTGGACGCCTTTGAGGTAGAGGGCATTGGTCACAATATTCCTTTCCTATCTGCCGTTATGGATCACCCGAAATTTTGTGCCGGAAATATCACAACGGCATTTATTGAGGAGGAATATCCAGACGGGTTTCATGGGGTCGGTTTGCCACAAGAGACGCTCAAAATAGTCGGCGCCTGCGCGGCGGCGATGTATCGTTTAGGTGAAATTCGCCGTACGAAAGTCTCTGGTCGAATGGATAATCACGAGCGCCGGGTTCGGGATGATTGGGTTGTTGGTATTCAGGGCCATGAGTTTCCCGTGACCATTGCAGCAGATCCCAATGGATCCACGGTACACTTTGAAAGCGGCAGCCATAGGGTGGCCAGTGATTGGACACCGGGTAAGCCTCTGGCTTTGATGAATGTCGATGGCGTTGATATCGGGTTAAAGGTTAAGAAATGCCCCAGCGGGTATCGAATTCGATTCCGTGGGGCTGATATGCGCGTGACCGTGCGCAGTCCGCGTCAGGCGGAGCTGGCCCAATTGATGATCGAGAAAGTAGCGCCGGATACCTCTAAATTATTGCTCTGCCCCATGCCGGGCTTGATCGTCAAAGTCGATGTGGCGGTCGGCGATGAGGTGCAAGAGGGGCAAACGCTCTGTACGGTTGAGGCGATGAAAATGGAAAATATATTGCGGGCCGAGAAGAAAGCTGTGGTCAGCAAGATACATGCGGCGCCGGGAGACAGCCTGGCCGTGGATGCGATCATAATGGAGTTTGAGTGAGCTTGAACGTCTCAAGCCCGCAGCTGGTGTGGCCCTTCTTGGGTCTCTCCAAGCATTGCGGAGAGGCTCAGGGCTTGCGCATCTCGCGCTGCCGGATGGGCATTTTGTCGATCACCCGGCTCAATTCACGCATGTCCCAAGCAAAGGGTTTGCGCAGTTTGATTTTTCCATCCTTGCCAATTAATACCCAATTGAAGCCTTTGGGGTGCAAGGTTTTGCGTAGGGCGGATTTGGCACTTGGGTCGGTGTCGACCACGATCATGACGTCGCGGTCCTGCAATACAGCTATTTCGGCCTGTAAAAGCGCCATTTGCTGGGCGAAGGTGGGGTCCAGCGGGCTATCGGCAAAAACGACCCATGGCCGCGCCACCCAGATGACATCTGATAGCTCGACCTCTTTGGCGTTGAAAATATGGGTCGGATCGGAGCGCCAAATGTTTAAGGTCTCCCCCGCCAAGACTGGTGGGGTGATGGCCAGAAGCCCGAGCCACAAATGGAACACTCTTTTAAACATGATATCTCCTTCAAGGCTTTATATAGAGCCTTTGCACGTTCAAGCGAAGGGGTTGAACAAAAAATATCGGGGAATATCGACCCGTGGGACAAGGAGCGTTGACAATGACAGATAAGACATCCTGGAACGAAATTGCTGATAAAGAGCTGCGCGGTAAGTCATTGGAGACTTTGACTTGGGATACGCTCGAGGGCATCAAGGTGCAGCCGCTCTATACGGCTCAGGACGTAAAAGGCTTGGCGCATATAGGCAGCGTGCCAGGACAAGAACCCTACACGCGTGGTGTCAAAGCTACCATGTATGCGGGTCGACCCTGGACTATTCGGCAATATGCTGGATTTTCCACAGCTGAGGACTCCAATGCTTTTTACCGGCAAGCGCTCGCGGCCGGGCAGCAAGGGGTTTCGGTGGCTTTTGATTTGGCCACCCATCGGGGCTATGACAGCGATCATCCACGCGTCGTCGGCGACGTGGGTAAAGCGGGTGTCGCGATTGACAGTGTAGAGGATATGAAGATCCTCTTTGATGGCATCCCATTAGATAATATTTCCGTATCCATGACGATGAATGGTGCAGTGATACCTGTTTTGGCCTCTTTCATCGTAGCCGGTGAAGAGCAAGGCGTCAGCCGCGCGGCTCTCTCGGGCACGATCCAAAATGATATTCTCAAAGAATTTATGGTGCGCAACACCTATATTTATCCGCCTGAGGCCTCTATGCGTATCGTGGCCGATATTATCGAATTTACCGCCCGTGATATGCCGAAGTTCAATTCGATTTCGATCAGCGGTTACCACATGCAAGAGGCTGGGGCTAATTTGGTGCAGGAATTGGCTTATACCATTGCAGATGGGCGTGAATATGTGCGCGCGGCGATCGCGCGAGGGATGGATGTGGATGCCTTTGCCGGGCGGCTGTCGTTTTTCTTTGCCATCGGTATGAATTTCTTTATGGAAGCGGCGAAATTGCGGGCTGCAAGGGTGCTATGGCATCGGGTTATGGCGGAATTTGAGCCAAAAAATCCCAAATCCAGCATGCTGCGGACTCATTGCCAAACCTCGGGTGTGAGCCTGCAAGAGCAGGATCCATATAACAATATCGTGCGCACGGCTTTTGAAGCGATGTCGGCGGTTTTGGGCGGTACGCAATCATTGCATACCAACAGTTTTGATGAGGCCATTGCCCTGCCAACGGAAACCTCGGCGCGCATCGCCCGCAACACCCAGCTTATTTTACAGGAAGAAACTGGGGTGACCAATGTTGTTGATCCGCTGGCCGGTTCTTACTATGTGGAAAAACTCACTGCCGATCTTATTGATGAAGCCTGGGCGCTGATCGAAGAGGTTGAGCAGATGGGCGGCATGACCAAAGCCGTGGCGAGCGGCCTACCCAAGCTAAAAATTGAAGAAAGTGCGGCGCGGCGTCAGGCGATGATTGATCGTGGGGAAGAGGTGATTGTTGGGGTCAACAAATATACCGCTGACAAACAACCCGACATTGAAGTGCGCGATATTGACAACAATCAGGTGCGTGAAGCGCAGGTCGTGAAACTCCAATCCATCCGCGCAAGCCGTGATCAATTGGCCTGCGATGCAGCCCTTCTTGAGCTTGGACGGCGCTGTGTTGAAGGCGGCAATCTTTTAGAAGCAGCTGTTGAAGCAGCACGTCATCGGGCGACGGTGGGGGAAATTTCATTGGCGATGGAGGGCACATTTGGCCGGCATCGCGCGGAGGTGAAGACATTGGCTGGCGTGTATGGATCTGCCTATGAGGGCGATGAAAGCTTTGAGTCAATTCAGAAGTCTGTGGAAAAATTTGCGAAAGACGAGGGACGCAGGCCTCGGATGCTCGTGGTGAAAATGGGGCAAGATGGCCATGACCGGGGCGCCAAAGTCATTGCCACGGCCTTTGCCGATATTGGCTTTGATGTGGATGTTGGACCCTTGTTTCAAACCCCTGAGGAAGCGGCGCAGGACGCGGTGGACAATGACGTGCATGTGGTGGGTATTTCTAGCCAAGCAGCGGGTCACAAAACCTTGGCGCCCAAATTGGTCGAGGCATTGAAGGCGGCAGATGCGCAGGAGATTATTGTCGTCTGTGGCGGTGTGATCCCCCAGCAAGACTACGATTTCCTCAAAGCAGCGGGAGTTGCGGCGATCTTTGGGCCCGGTACAAATATTCCCGATGCGGCCCAGAATGTTTTGGATTTGATCCGAAAGGCGCGTGTTTAAAACGCGGCAGAGGGGAATGGTATGTTAAGATTGGATCATATTGCAGTGGCGGGCGAAACCCGGCAAGCCGCAACGGACTATATTCAAGACTGTTTAAAGGTTGCGCCGCTTGCGGCTGGTCAGCATTTTCATTTCTCAACCCACAACCATCTTTGGGGCATGGGCGAGGCATGTTACCTAGAATCCATCGCTGTTGATCCACAGGCACCGTCTTTGGCCTATCCCCGGTGGTTTGGATTGGACCGTTTTGCTGGTCCGCCACGCATTGCAAGTTGGATTTTGGCAACCGACAATATCCAAGAGAGCCTCGCCCGGCTTGGCCCGGAGTTTGGAACGCCCTTGCGGCTTGAGCGTGACGCCTACACTTGGGATATTTCCGTTTCAGATACGGGAGACTTGCCATTGGGGGGCTATGGGCCGGCGTTAATTGAATGGCAACCGCCTGCACATCCTTGTCAGAATTTGCCCGATAGCGGCTGCCGTCTGATCTCCTTGCAAATTCAACACCCTCGAGCCAATCTAATGCAGGCACTTTTGTCAGAGCTCATCCGTGATGAACGAATTTGCTTCTCAACTGGGCCTGCGCAGATTTCCGCTGAAATTCAAACAGATCACGGTTTGGTGACACTCAAATAGAGGCTTTGCCCTTTCGTCCTGCGGGCGCAGAGCCTATAATGTCACTCATGTCTATCTGGACCCGTATCACCGCTGCGCTTGGTGCCCTTGCCAAGGGCGAAGGGCTTTCAGCAGTTTTTGAGAAGCTGCGCAGCCCGCCGGAGAAATCTGTCGGGTTTACAATTGCGGTCATCGCATTGAGCGCAAAGATGGCCAAAGCTGATGGCAACGTCACCAGTGCGGAGGTGGTGGCATTCCGGGAAATTTTTTATATACCTGCCGCAGAAGAGAGCAGCGCGGCCAAAGTATTTAACCTTGCGCGCCAGGATGTGGCTGGGTTTGAAACCTATGCGCGGCAAATCAAATCTATGTTTGGCGCAAGAATGGATATCCTCGAAGACTTGCTTGAAGGTCTGTTTCACATAGCAACAGTGGATGGGGCTTATCATGTGCAAGAGGATGCGTTTTTACGCCGGGTTGCCGATATTTTTGGCCTTTCAGCAAGGTACTTTCGCGTGATCAAAGGCCGTTATGTCAAGGGAGCGACCGCAGACCCTTTCGATGTTTTGGGCGTCTCAACCGAAGCAAGCTTTGAAGAGATACGCTCCGCATGGCGGGCACTCGTGAAAAAGAACCATCCCGACCAGCTTGTGGCGCGCGGCGTTCCGCGCGAAGCAGTGAAATTGGCGGAAGCACGTTTGGTGGCGATCAATAAGGCTTGGGAAGAACTGGCAAGGGTCCAAGCCTAAATGAGGCAGAACTTGGACGTGAGACGTGCTTTAAGTCAATCGCATGTCGGTGCGAAGATTTGCATTTAGGGATGAGGCCAAAGATTGGAGCCGGGCTTCGGCGACTTCACCAAACAGAGGTGAGGCCTCAGCTGTGAGCGTGAGCGACAGTGTTCTTGTATTTTGAGACCAGTGGAGCTGGGCGGTCTCATTGTCTGGATCGGCCCAGAGCATCGCGCCGAAGCGCATGGCTTTGCCTAAGATCTCCGCCTGTTTCTGGCCGGTCTCATCGAGGAGACTCAAAAGCTCTTCAAACCGGGTGCCTTCCCGGCCGTTTCGGTAGCGATGCAGCAATGCCAAGCCCAAAAAAATTCGCTCCTCATGGCTTAGCCCTCCCAAATTGGCACGGGTGGCATATTCAAAGCAAACCTCTGCGCGGAAATCTGGATGCGCGCGCCAGCTCACATCATGCAGCAAACAAGCTGCTCGGACCAGGCGAGCGCGACTATGGGGGATTTTGGAAAAGAGCGGCGAGATGAATTTGTGAAGCCGCATACCGAAGCCCGGCAGCCGCGCATCCTTGCGCTCGGCGAAATGGCAGCTTTCAATCAAAGGGTCGCGGTCGCGCATGGCTTGTGGCATCTGTTCATACAGAAGCCCCTCTCGAATTCCATAGCTTGAGACAGCGATGTCATGCGGCTTAAACCGTTTGAGGAGGCCTTTGAGAATTTCTGCGGCGATTGGTAACAGCGCCATTCGGCTTTGTGTGACACGGATAGTCTTGCCCAGCGCTTTGAGATCACAGTCCTCAATATAGCGCACAGTGGCCTTCACATCGCGGGCAGTCATTTGATATTCGTGCATCACATGAAGCGGGTATCCGCGTCTGTGCATATCAATTCGTGCCAGGGCCCGCCAAGATCCTCCAACCAAAAAGAGCCGATCAGGTTGCGGGCCCATTTGGTCGCGTAAGCGATCCAATGTTTCTGCGATGACTGCATAAAGTCCCTTTTTGCCACCTGGGACATTGATCAGCTTCAAAGGTCCCAGCGGAGAGGTTACGCGCTGGCCCACTTGGCCATTAGAAATCTCGGCCAATTCCATAGAACCGCCACCGATATCGCAGACGAGCCCATAAGAGCCGGGCCAGCCAAGCAAGACACCCTGCGCCGCGAGACGGGCTTCTTCTGACCCATCTATAACATGGATTTTCAACCCCGTTTCGCTTTGAACCTGCGCTATGAAGTCAGGACCATCGCTGGCCTCACGCACCGCGGCGGTGGCGACAGTGGTGAGTGTGGGTAGGCCAATGCCTTTGGCGATGGTACAAAACCGCCGTAAAGCGGAGAGGGCGCGTAAGCGCCCATCAGGATTGAGCGCGCCAGTTTCGGCCAAGCCTGCGCCAAGTGCGCACATGACTTTTTCATTGAAAAAATAGGCTGGAGACCGGGCGGCGCCGTCAAAGACCACCAAGCGTACGGAGTTTGAGCCAATATCAACCACCCCAACGCGCGACAGATCGCGGGCCTTGGGGTTATCGAACAAGGGCCGCTCAAAAGGTTCCCATTTTGCAGAGGATGTTACCAAGTCGTCCATCTGGGCTCCTGCCGGTTTCCGAAAGTGTTTGTGACTTCAGCCTAGGCGATTCGACCGAGACTTCAAAGAGTGGTTAGGAATCATCGGTATGGGTCAGTTGCGGCACGTCCTGCGCCCCGGCACTGCCACGTCCAGAGAGCGAGGGGTTCTCCATGAAAAACCGGTGGCAATTAAAGGCAAAACTGCCTTTTGGCCAGGTGGCTCTTTCATAGCTGCCATCGGGTTGCATCACCCAGGATTGGGCAACATCGGCCAGATTGGCCGCCATGATCTGGCTCACAATCTGCGCCTTGACAGTTTCATTGTGAATTTCAACCAATGTTTCAACCCGGCGGTGTAAATTGCGGTCCATCCAATCGGCAGAAGAGATATAAACGCGCGCATTAGGGCTGTTCAGATTGTGGCCATTGGCAAAGCAAACGATGCGGGAATGCTCTAAGAACCGCCCAATCACGGATTTCACGCGAATATTTTCAGAAAGCCCTGCCACCCCAGGTCGCAAGCCACAAACCCCGCGAACGACAAGGCTGATTTTTACCCCTGCCTGCCCCGCGGCGTAGAGCGCATCGATCACATCGGCATCAATTAGGGCATTTAACTTGACCCAAATGACCGCAGGCTTGCCAGCCCTGGCGTGTTCGGCCTCCGCAGCGATGCCTTGCAGAAGGGTAGTTTTCAAGGTCAGTGGTGAAATGGAGATATTCTCAAGCGTTTCAGGCTGCGCATATCCCGATAGATAGTTGAACACTTTTGTGGCATCTCGCCCCAATGCCGCATCACAGGTGAACAGGCTCACATCGGTGTAAATCCGTGCGGTAATCGGATGATAATTGCCGGTGCCATAATGGGTATAGGTGACCAACCGATTGCCTTCCCGCCGCACGATGGTGCTTATTTTTGCATGGGTTTTAAGGTTCATAAAGCCATAGACCACATGCGCCCCGGCACGTTCTAAACGGCGGGATTGACGGATATTGGCCGCCTCATCAAAGCGGGCTTTCAGCTCGACCAATGCGGTCACAGATTTGCCATCTTCGGCCGCTTCGCACAAAGCCTCAACAATGGGTGAACGTTTTGAAGTGCGGTAAAGCGTTTGTTTAATGGCCAAGACGTTGGGATCTCGCGCGGCTTGTTGCAACAAACGCACGACCATATCAAACGTCTCATAGGGATGCTGTAGCAGCATATCTTTGTTGCGAATTGCGGCAAACATATCGCCGTCATGATCGGTGACCCGCTCTGGCACGCGCGGGGTAAAGTTTGGCCAAAGGAGGTTGGGCCGGTCTTCAATGACCAATTCTTTCAGATCCGGTAGACCCAACATGCCATCCACTTCGATCACCTCGGTATTGGTGACGGAAAACTCGACCATAATGTCATCGCGCAACGCTTGGGGGGCATTGGCACTAATTTTCAGGCGAATGACTTCGCCACGCCGCCGGCGTTTGAGCGCAACCTCAAATTCGCGTACCAAATCTTCGGCCTCGTCTTCGACTTCCAAGTCGCTGTCGCGCAGTACAGAAAAACTGCAATGGCCTTTGAGCGCATAGCCTGGGAACAACTGTTCCAATTGCATCAAGATCAGCTCTTCTAGCGGAAGGTACCGATACCCTTTCCCGGGAAGCACCACAAAGCGGTTAATTTGCTGCGGCACGGGCACCAAGGCGCGCAGGCTGCGCTTGTCTGTCTGACGCTCTAGCTGCAGCGCAAGTGCAAAGCCAGCATTGGGGATAAACGGGAAGGGATGAGCCGGATCAATCGCCAGTGGAGAGACCACGGGAAAGACATGGGACAGGAAATATTTTAGCAGATAGGCATGATCTTCTTTCGCCTCTGCTGTGGTCAAAATATGAATATCCTGCGCCGCCATTTCTTTGCGAAGATTGGCAAGAACTGACTGCTGTCTGCGCATCAAGTCGCGTGCTTCGCTGTCGATAAACTCCAATTGTTTGGGGATGCTGCGCCCGTCGATACCTGGCGTTATGCTGCCCGCGCGGGCTAATTCGCGCAGACCGGCGACGCGCACTGAATAAAATTCGTCCAAATTGGTTGCGGAAATCGACAAGAATCGTAGGCGTTCTAGCAAAGGCACATTGAGGTTATCCACTTCCTCTAAAACGCGCCAGTTAAACGCAAGCCATGACAGCTCTCGGTTCAAAAACCGATCTGGCCCGGTGATATCCTGCCCACAAACTTGCGCTGAGGGGAAATCACTGTGCAGAAAGTCAGCGGAGTTTATCATGGTTTATCCTATATCCAAGGTGGTAATTTATACCTCTTGAACGCAAATTGTAAGGGGGACGCCCTAGGCCATAACCGTCGCGGCCATCGCGCGGGTGATCGGGCGCTTGGTGGACATGCTCTGACGGTCCAATTCAGCGACAATATCACTGGCCGCATCAAAACTGCGATCCATGTTCTTTAGGATATAGGCCAAGACGGCTGGCGTTGGGGAAAGCTGGCGGTCCATGAAGGATTTGAGCAACACCGCGTGCAGCAAGGCGTCATCGGGGCGGTCGATCTTGGCGCAGCTTGTGCCTTGCAGCCGACTGAGGAGGTCCGCCAGCTGGAACCCGGCTTGCCGCATGGCAATACTGGAGGCCATAAGCAGCAGCCCATCGCTGGATTGTAGCTGGTTGTGCAGATGAAACAGACGAGTCTCCGCCGGCAAGATACCTGCCACCTGCTCAAGGTTGTCTACCACAACCCGCGCGCCGGCCTCTGGCGAGATAAATTCCTGTAGGGGATCAATTTTTTGGGCGTTTTGTTCGGTGGCCCAAATCTCAAGAAGATGTGTTTTGCCGCAGGCTTTCGGGCCCAAAAGGATCAACTTGCCTTGCGGCCAATTGGCAGCATTCTCGAGAAGCGCCACCGCCTGTTGGTTGGCTTCAGACACGAAAAACGAATCGCGTTCTCGAGCCACTTTAATTGGAAGTCTGAAGCTCAGTTGCTCACTCATCTTTGGGTTCCGAGTGGCTCAAGCCGCGGTACAATAGCCCGGCTTTATACTGCCGCATCAAAAACCGCGCGACAACGCCCATCATAGCGGCCACAGGCACGGCCACTAACATGCCGACAAAGCCAAATAGACCGCCGAAAACCGAAAGGGCGAAAATCAGCCAGACCGGGTGCAATCCTACGGAATTTCCGACAAGTTTTGGGGTCAGAACATTTCCTTCTAAAACCTGTCCGAGCATGAAAATAAGGCCAATTACTCCAATGGACATCCAATCTCCCCAGAATTGGAACAGCGCCAAACCCAGCGCCAGTCCACCGCCCACCAAGGCGCCAACATAGGGAATAAAGGAGATCAAGCCAGCCACAAATCCGACGACAATGCCATAGTTCAGCCCGGCGAGCATTAACGCAAGTCCGTAGTAGAGCCCTTGAATAAAGCAGACCGTTCCTTGTCCGCGGATGAAAGAGGCGAGGGTGGCGTCTATCTCGTGGCCCAATTTGCGCACATTTTCGAGGTGCTCGCGCGGGATCAATTCATCAATTTGTGCCACCAAATTATCCCAATCGAGCAATAAATAGAAGGTAACAACGGGCACAACCACGATCAACACCATAATATTGACGATGGAATTGAGTGAGGCTGCCAGGCCATTGACCAAAGCGCCCCCGCGCGCCTGAATGGTGTCGCCGAGCCCTGTTAGAGATTGCCTAATCGTGCTGTTGTCATCGAGAAGATCCGGGAAGCGGGTGGTCAGAAATGTCCAGAGGTCAGCGGCGATCTGAGGCGCTGTGTTAAATAAAGAAATTGCTTGCTCCACGAGCAAAGGCACGATCAGCAGCACAGCTAAGACAAAAACGAAAATCGCCCCTAGGGTAATAACGCTTGTGGCCAGCAGGCGCGACATCCCCCAACGCTCGATCCGATCGGCAATCGGGTCGAGCAGGTAAGCTATGGCCCCGCCCAAAATGAAGGGCAGCAACGTGTCGTCCAAAAGCCAAAGCACCAGGCCCAAAACGACGGCAGCAACTCCCCAATAGCGTAGCTGTAAAGACACCGGTAAGGCCATATTCAAACTCCTTTTGCTGTTCAATTTGCGTATTGTACCCCAGCTTGCAAGAGGGGGAAGGGAAATATAGTGACCTATGACGCAGTTTCGACCGCTTTCGCTTGTGACACTCACGGGGGAGCATTAAACTGATCTGTGAAATCAATTGGAGTGTTCGATGCGCCTAAGTCGCTACTTTTTGCCCGTCCTTAAAGAAAATCCCGCTGAGGCGCAGATTGTGTCGCATCGTTTGATGCTGCGTGCTGGAATGATCAAGCAATCTGCCGCGGGCATATATTCTTGGTTGCCGCTTGGTTTGAAGGTGCTCAAAAATATTGAAACCATTGTGCATGAAGAGCAGGCGAAAGCCGGTCATTGGGCGATGTTAATGCCAACCATTCAATCGGCAGATCTTTGGCGAGAATCAGGACGCTACGACGATTATGGCGAGGAGATGCTGCGCATCAAAGACCGTCACGGGCGCGATATGCTTTTTACGCCCACGGCAGAAGAGCTGATCACAGATATTTTTCGCGGTCATGTCACGTCTTACAAGGATATGCCTCTAACCATGTATCAAATTCAATGGAAGTTCCGCGATGAACGGCGTCCACGGTTTGGTGTCATGCGGGGCCGCGAATTCTATATGAAAGATGGTTACAATTTTGACCTGACCAAAGAAGATGCGATGCACGCTTATAATCGCCATTTGGTCAGCTATCTGCGCACTTATGAGCGCATGGGCCTGCAAGCCATTCCCATGCGTGCGGACAGCGGTCCGATCGGTGGCGATGATACGCATGAGTTTTTGGTTTTGGCCGAGACCGGTGAGAGCGAAGTGTTCTATGACAGCGCAGTGACGGATCTGACCTTTGGGGATCGTGACATCAATTATGATGATAAAGCGCAATGTCAGTCGATCATGGAAGAATTTACGACCAAATATGCCCGCACCGATGAGACCCACGATGAGGCGCTTTTCGCCGAGGTGCCGCAAGAGCGCCGCAAAGTGGCACGCGGGATTGAAGTGGGGCAGATCTTTTATTTTGGTACAAAATATTCGGACGCTATGGGCGCAACGGTTCAAGACGCCGACGGCAAACAGGTGCCGGTGCATATGGGCAGCCATGGTATTGGCGTCAGCCGGCTTGTTGGGGCCATTATTGAGGCCAGCCATGACGATAAAGGCATCATTTGGCCTGAAGGTGTCACCCCGTTTCATTGCGGGATTGTGAATCTCAAGCAAGGCGATGCGGAGGCAGACGCGGCTTGTGAGGATCTTTACAATCACCTGACCAAAGCGGGGCTTGAGCCGCTTTACGATGACCGCAACGAGCGCGCCGGTGGTAAATTTGCCACGATGGATCTGATCGGTTTGCCTTGGCGCTTAACCGTTGGCCCAAGGGGTTTGAAAAATGGTGTGGTGGAATTGACCTGCCGTAAAACTGGGGAGAGTGAAGAATTGACCCCAGAGGCCGCAATTGCCAAAGTTATCGCGCAATATACTTGAATCCAAGCGCAAAAGGCGCAGAAAGCGGCAAAGCCGATGAGGCAAGAGGTATGGATGAAGGCTCAAAGGCCAGACACCGCGAGGCGCCGATGACGCGCGCTGCGCCCTTCGCCGCTTTCGAATTCCTGATTGCTTGGCGCTATCTTCGCGCCAAACGCTCTGAAGGTGGCGTCAGCGCAATGACCTGGATCAGCTTGATCGGCATTGCCCTGGCTGTGGCCGCTTTGATTATCGTGCTGGCCGTACGCAGCGGCTTCCGAACGGAATTTGTCGATGCAATTTTGGGCGCCAATGCCCATGTGACGGTGTATGAGCAGCGTTTCGACGGCCCAAGTGGCAATTTTGATTATCGCATTGAGAAGTTCGAGGCATTAGCAGACCGGGTGCAGGCGTTTCCAGGTGTCACGCGTGCGGCGCCGCTGATACGCGGGCAGGCCATGGGCACGGCAAACGATCAAAACCATGGGGTCATGGTTTTTGGCATCACGCTTGAGAATCTAAAAACCATCCCCAACGTGGCGCTCTCTGAGCGCAGCCAGGGAGGTATTGATGATTTTGCTCAAGGGGTGGCGATTGGCTCTGGTGTGGCCAAGTCGCTGCGCCTATTGATTGGGGATCGGATCAAATTGATCTCGCCCAATGGTGTGCGGACCGCATTTGGCACAAGCCCGCGAGTTAAATCTTATACGGTCACTTATATCTTCACCGCTGGGCATTATAACATTGACCAGACCCGTCTCTATATGCCGTTTGAGGAGGCGCAAAGTTTTTTCAACAAAGAAGGTTTTGCAGATCAAATTGAAGTTTTTGTAGACACGCCAGAGCAAGCGGAAATTATGGCGCGCCAGCTGCGCGATGCGGTGGGCGACTCGGCTGTGGTGGAAACCTGGCGGGATTACGCTGGTGGATTTCTGCGGGCGCTGGCGATTGAAGACAATGTGATGTTGGTCATCATGATTGTGCTGATCTTGCTGTCCACCATGAATATCATCTCTGGCCTCATCATGCTGGTGAAAAACAAGGGCCGCGATATCGGTATTTTGCGAACCATTGGACTGAGCGAAGGCACGGTGTTGCGGGTGTTTTTCCTGTGTGGTGCTGGGATTGGTTTGGTGGGTACGCTTCTGGGTGTGATTTTTGGCGTGATGTTTGTGTTAAACATTGATGCGATTTTTAGTCTGGTGAATTACCTGTCAGGCGGACAAGTCTGGGATCCATCAATCCGCGGCATCTACCATTTGCCCGCAGAGCTGCGCGGCATGGATGTGCTCAAAGCCGTGGGGATTTCGCTGTTTTTGTCCTTCTTCATTACTATTTTCCCGGCACGGCGGGCCGCAAGGATGAATCCAGTGGAGGCCCTGCGCCATGAGTGAGCCGGTGTTGACTCTGACGGGGATCTGTAAATCCTACAATCCGGGCCAGGCCAATGAGGTGAGGGTACTGCAGTCTTGTGATTTGACACTTATGCCGTGGCAAGTGACCTCGCTGGTGGCGCCATCTGGTTCGGGAAAGTCCACGCTGCTGCATATTGCCGGCCTGCTGGACAGTACCGACAGTGGTCAGTTGCAGATTTCTGGGCGGGACATGACACGCGCTGATGATCGGTTGCGCACGGATTTTCGGCGGATGGAAATTGGTTTCATCTACCAATTTCATCATTTGCTTCCAGAGTTCACAGCGGCTGAAAACATCATGCTGCCGCAGCAGGCGGCAGGCAAAGCGGCCGGTCCTGCCCGCAAGCGTGCGTTAGAGCTCTTGGATCAAACAGGTTTGGCAGAGCGTGCGGATCACAGACCAAGCGAATTGTCCGGGGGAGAGCAGCAAAGGGTCGCCTTTTGCCGTGCGCTTGCCAACGAACCCAAACTTTTGCTGGCGGATGAGCCGACTGGGAATCTGGACCCTGAAACCTCTAATCATGTGTTCGAAGTCTTGATGGATCTTGTGCGCAGCACCGGTATGGCGGCGTTGATTGCCACGCATAATATGGAGTTGGCGGCCCGAATGGATCGCCAGGTCCGGTTGAGCAAAGGTCAAATTGTCTGAATCCAGGGTCAGACTGTCTGAATATTGTGTTGCTTAACGCTGCAAACCCTGATTCTTTCTCCCAAACCACTACCCTTAGACCTGTTTGAATTGGAATTGCTATGCCGCGCTGCTCTGTCTTGGAAATTGAAGCTGCCAGTAAATTGGCGCTCGAAGCCTTTGGTGCGAAAGAATGGATTGCTGCTTCGGTGGCGCGTGCTGTCGCTGATGCGGAGGCTCATGGCAATGTGATTTGCGGGCTCTATTACCTCGAGAGTTATTGCCGCCAATTGGCCACGGGCCGGGTGAGCGGGTCGGTGGATCCAAAAGTGACGGCCGCCCGACCTGGCGCTATTCTGTCGAACGCGGGCTATGGCTTTGCGCAGCCGGCTTTTGAGGCAGCTTTACCCATGGCTGTGGCCGCAGCGCGCGAGAATGGCACGGCTTCGCTCGCGGTGGCTCATGCGCATACATGCACCTCTTTGGGATATTTCACCGCGCAATTGGCTGGCGAAGGTTTGATGGCGATTGGTTTTACCAACGCCAGTCCGGTTGTGGCCCCGCCGGGTGGCAATCAAAAGGTGATCGGCACCAATCCCATTGCCATGTCGGTGCCAGATGGCGCCGGTGGCCTTGAGGTGCATTTTGACTTTTCCACCTCTGCTGTGGCTTTGGGCAAGATCACGATGGCCAAGGCTGCTGGGGAGGACATTCCTTTGGGTTGGGCTGTGGATGCGCAGGGCGTGGCCACAACGAATCCGGACGCAGCGCTGGGCGGCGCTTTGGTCTCAGCAGGCGGCTATAAAGGCTGGGGGTTTGGCATATTGGCCGAGCTCCTCGCAGCTGGGATGACAGGGTCGGTCAACTCCTTGGATGTGGGTGGTTTGAAACTGCCCGACGGTCCACCGCATGGATTGGGGCAGTTCTATCTCATTTTGGATCCAAGCACGTATCATGACGGATTTGCCGATCGTCTGGCGCGGCTTGCAGATGCCGTGGCTTTGCAGGAGGGCGCAAGGCTTCCTGGCAGTGCCCGCAGCCCTATGGCGGAAATTGATGTGCCCGATGCGCTCTGGGACTCGGTGGTTCAGTTGGCGCATGGTCCGCTTTAGCATGTGATTTAGGCTTTTTGTGTCAGCAAGACGCCTGCGGCCATGAGAAATAATCCGCTGAGACGGGTCCAGGTGAGTGTGATTTGCTGCGCCCCAAAAAGTCCGAAATGATCGATTGCTGCCGCTGAAATCAATTGGCCAATGAGCACAAAGAAAATAGCATTTCCAACGCCAAACTTGGGCGCAATCGCGGTTATAGACAGCACATAAAACGCCAGTAAGACCCCGGCAAAGAAAAGATGTTTTGGTGCTGTTGTGAGTTTGACCAGAGCACCGGGCCCTTGGGTGATGGCCACCAGGCTGGCGGTTAACAGGCCCACAGCGATCAATACCACTCCGGCGAGCATGGGCGCGCCAAGAGTTCGGCCGAGGGCTGCATTCATCGCCGCCAAGACTGGTATACCGATCCCCGCCGCAAGCATTGTAATCGCATAAAGTGGCATAATCGGAGGTCCTTTTTCTAGGGTCTATAGATCAAGCTCTTCAACGAATTTTGCGTTGGCTTGTATGTATTCAAACCGTTTTTCTGGCTTTTTGCCCATCAACCGCTCAATGAGATCTCCGGTCTCGCCGGGCGTGTCTTCATCCACGGTGACGCGGATCAATTTGCGTGTCGTCGGATCCATTGTGGTCTCTTTGAGATCCTTGGCGTCCATTTCTCCCAGACCTTTGAAGCGGCTGACGTCAATCTTGCCCTTGCCACCCAATCCCTTGGCCAGCCAGAGGTCTTTTTCTGCCTCATCCAGGCAATACACCCGTTTTGCCCCCTGCGTCAGGCGAAACAGCGGGGGGCAGGCGAGATAAAGATGGCCGGCATCGATCAGCGGCCGCATTTGTGAGAAAAAGAACGTCATCAAAAGGCTGGCGATATGGGCGCCATCGACATCTGCATCGGTCATAATGATGACCTTTTCATAGCGTAGATCGTCAATATTGAACTTTGTACCAATCCCGACGCCGAGCGCTTCGCAAAGGTCACCGATCTCAGCATTAGAGCCGAGTTTATTCGAGGCGGCGCCTAGGACGTTGAGGATTTTTCCCTTGAGCGGCAAAAGTGCTTGGTTGACGCGATTGCGCGCACCTTTGCCTGATCCGCCGGCGCTGTCGCCCTCCACGATGAATAATTCCGTGCCCTCGCGGTTTTTTGAGGTGCAATCTGTGAGTTTGCCCGGCAGGCGCAATTTTTTGGTGGCAGATTTGCGCTGGGTTTCTTTTTCCTGCCGGCGGCGCAAGCGCTCTTCTGCGCGCAGGACTAAGAAATCAAGAATGGCTCCGGCCGATTTCGTATCGGCAGCGAGCCAATTGTCAAACCGGTCACGGACAGAGTTTTCGACCAAGCGCTGGGCTTCGACAGTGGCCAAACGGTCTTTGGTTTGGCCAACAAATTCGGGCTCGCTGATGAAACAAGAGACCAGCGCGCAACCGCCTGTTGTGAGGTCATCACGGGTGATATTGCTGGCTTTTCGGTTATTGACCAATTCACCATAGGCTTTAATGCCTTTTAAGATTGCGGCCCAGAACCCGCTTTCATGGGTGCCGCCTTCTGGAGTGGGAACGGTGTTACAATAGGATTGGATAAAGCCATCACGTGACGGTGTCCAATTGACCGCCCATTCGATCTTACCGGGCACATTGAAGCGCTCTTGAAATTCCACGGCACCGGCGAAAGGGGCCGCGGCATAAGTGCTGGCTTTGCCCAGGGTCTCCACGAGATAGTCCGACAGGCCACCGGGGAAATGGAAGGTTGCTTCGCGCGGTGTATCGCCATCATCAATCTCGGTTTTCCACCGAATTTCGACACCCGAAAATAAGTAGGCCTTGGAACGAATAGAGGCAAAGAGGCGCGCAGGTTTGAAACGGTGTTTGCCAAATATTTGTTCATCGGCATGAAATGTGACCGAGGTGCCACGGCGATTGGGAGCGGCGCCAATCTTGGCAATTGGACCCAGCGGGATGCCGCGGGCGAAGCGCTGTTCGTAGAGTTCGCGATTGCGGGCGACTTCGACAACCATAGAATCGGAGAGCGCATTGACCACAGAGGCACCCACCCCATGCAGGCCCCCGGAGGTTTGATAGGCCTTACCAGAAAATTTACCACCCGCATGTAAGGTGCATAGGATCACCTCAAGAGCGGATTTATCGGGAAACTTCGGATGGGGGTCAACAGGAATACCGCGGCCATTGTCGCGGATGGTGACGGAGTAATCTGCGTGCAGCTCAACTTCGATGCGATTGGCGTGGCCCGCCACCGCCTCATCCATCGAGTTGTCTAAAACCTCGGCCACCAGATGGTGCAAGGCCCGTTCATCGGTGCCGCCGATATACATGCCCGGCCGTTTGCGCACCGGCTCTAGACCCTCCAACACCTCAATGGAGGCGGCGTCATAATCCGTATTTGCGGCCGAAGATAATAGGTCACTTGCCATGGGGCTGCTCTTTCTTTGATTGACGTTATTCATGGCAGAAGTTGTAGGGCAAGAAAAGACCTGGCACACCGGGTGATCCATATTCCTTGCTGATTTTACCACTGGCCAGGCCGCCGGCTTCTGCGTAAGAGAACGAGATGAAAAAAGCCTCTGCGATCACATTTGAAGCACGATCTTTATTGATCCTGGGACTGCCCTTGGTGGGCAGCCAAGTGGCGCAATTTGCCGTGCATACAACCGACACACTAATGCTGGGCTGGTATTCGGTTCTGGCACTGGCGCAGGTGACTTTGGGTGCTCAGGTTTGTTTTATCGCCTTTATTGCAACGTCCGGTTTTGCTTTTGCAATTTTGCCGATGGTGGCCAAATCTGTGGCGGAAGACGATTGGCAATCGGCCAGGCGCGCTACGCGCATGGGGCTTTGGGTTTCCACCTTGGCGGCGGCTTTGTTATTTTTACCGATGTGGTATGCCCGGCCTCTGCTCGAGGCAATGGGGCAAGATCCAGTAGTGGCGCAGGGCGCGCAGGATTATCTTCGCATCGCCGGGTTTGGCCTATGGCCCGCATTGTGGGGACTGGTGCTGCGCAGCTATCTTTCGGCGCTGGAACATGCAGGGATCGTGCTTTGGGTGTCGCTCTTTGTTTTAGTGGCCAATGCGCTGATCAACTACGCGTTAATATTTGGGAATTGGGGCTTGCCGGAGTTGGGGCTGCAAGGCGCGGCGATTGCTTCTGTCATATCCCAAATGCTCGCGCTGCTTGGATTCGTGATCTACATTCAACGCAATTTTCCCGAACAACAGATGTTCGCTCGCTTCTGGCGCTTTGATGGCAGTGCGGCACTTGCGGTCACCCGGCTTGCGGTGCCCATCTCAGCTACGGCCTTAGCCGAAAGTGGATTGTTTGCGGCATCCGCTTTTATGATGGGCTGGCTTGGACATTTGGAGCTGGCGGCTCATGGCATTGTGTTGCAGCTGGCGGCGCTCAGTTTCATGGTGCATATGGGGTTGTCGCAAGCTGGCACAGTGCGTGCGGGCAAGGCCTTTGCTCGGCAAGATTGGCCGTCGGTCAGGCGCACAGCTTGGGTGACAATGGGCTTGTCGAGCGTTGCCGCTGTTGTGGCCATATTCTTTTTCTTGACGACCCCACAGTTTTTGATCCGTGCATTTTTGGACCCGCAGGACCCTTTGACCCCCGAAATTTTACGCATCGGCACGCTCTTGTTGATGCTCGCGGCACTGTTTCAATTTGTTGATGCCGCGCAGGTGGTGGCGCTGAGCCTCCTGCGCGGGTTGCAAGATACCAAAGTGCCCATGTGGATCGCCACGATATCCTATTGGTTGATCGGTCTGCCGATCAGCTATGTTTTAGGCTTCTGGTTCGCGTTTCAAGAAGCGGGCATATGGATGGGCCTGGTCTTTGGGCTTGGATGTGCCGCGCTCTTGCTTTGGCGGCGGTTTTTTCGATTGGCCCGGCGGTCTGCCTAGGCGCGGCCTTTAACGGCTGATCTGTGGCCCGTTGGCTTTTGATCACGCCATTTTTGCGGGTTCAAAAATACCTTGGTCGGAAGATCGTCACGGTCATAGCTCAGACTAGATCAGATTTTCACAAAATTCTTTGATCCTAGTACAAGCTTCCAACAGCTCAGCATCGGATGTGGCATAGCTCACGCGGAAATTTGGGGACAGGCCAAAGGCGGCGCCGAAGACCACCGCGACGCCGGTTTGTTCGAGCAGTTCGGTTGCGAAGGCCTCATCATCCGCAATTACGGCGCCGCTTGGCGTCTGTTTTCCAATGAGCCCGTCTATCGAGGGATAGACATAAAACGCACCTTCAGGCGTGGGGCAGGTAATCCCCTTGGCCTCATTGAGCATTTTCACAACCAAATCGCGGCGCCGGCTGAAAGAGGCATTGTTTTCGGACAAAAATTCCTGTGGGCCGTTCAAGGCTTCGACAGCGGCCCATTGGCTGATGGTGCAGGGGTTGGATGTCGATTGCGATTGGATTTTGCGCATGGCGGCGATAAGGGGCTCAGGACCGGCGGCATAGCCAATGCGCCATCCGGTCATCGCATAGGCTTTTGAGACACCGTTGCAGGTCAGCGTGCGCGGATAGAGCGCCGGCTCCACTTCGGCAGGCGTGCAAAATTTGAAGTCATCATAGGCCAGATGCTCATACATATCATCGGTCATCACCCAGACATCGGGATGGCGCAAAAGAACATCGGTTAGCGCCTTCAACTCGTCCCAATTATATCCCGCTCCGGTCGGGTTTGATGGGGAGTTGAAAATGAACCATTTGGTCTTAGGGGTCAGTGCTGCTTCGAGCTGCGCGGGCGTGAGTTTGTAATTGTAATCTTGTGAAGTTGGGGCAATCACCGGGGTGCCGCCTGCCAAAAGTACCATGTCGGGATAAGAGACCCAATAGGGAGCGGGTATCACCACCTCATCGCCTGCATTCAATGTTGCGATAAACGCATTATAGAGCGTTTGTTTGCCGCCATTTCCAACAGTCACCTGCGCTGGGGTATAGGTCAGAGAATTCTCACGCAGGAACTTGGCACAAATCGCCCGCTTTAGCTCGGGCATCCCATCCGGTGCAGTATATTTGGTTTTGCCCTCTGCAATGGCTTTGACCGCTGCAGCTTTAATATGGTCTGGGGTGTCAAAATCCGGCTCGCCGGCTGCAAGTGCGATCACGTCGCGCCCTGCCGCCTTTAATTCTGCCGCCTTGGTTGATATAGCAATGGTGGGAGAAGGTTTCACCCGTTCAAGCGCGGAAGATAAAATATACATGAAGGCCTCGTGATACATGTGATCCTAGAATCTTAGATTGAGGTGCACAGCGCTGCAAGGCGAAGTGATTGGAAAGAGCGAAATTATGGAAAATGAATCTGATACGAAACTTGATTGGTATGGCCCCGACGCAGCCACGTTTGGTGATCGCGTTCTTGGAGCGCGGGAAAAGGCTGGTATGACCCAAGCGCAACTGGCGCGCCGTCTTGGCATCAAACTGGCCACTTTACAGGCCTGGGAGGAGGATCGTTCTGAGCCGCGGGCCAACAAATTGCAAATGTTGACTGGAATGCTCAATGTCTCCTTGCCCTGGCTGTTGAGCGGTGAAGGGATCGGACCGGAAGCGCCGACCACGGCGCCGTTGTCCGACGATATCCAAACAATTTTAATTGAAATGCGTGCAATAAAAACGGATATGAATCGCACGGCCGATCGGCTGAGCAAATTGGAGAAACAATTAAGATTGGCCATAAAATGATTGAGCTGCATGATCATAAGATCAAACGCCTGAAAATGCGTTCAATGCGTCGTGGAATAAAAGAAATGGACCTTATTTTAAGCCATTTTGCTCAAGGCGCCTTGGACCAGATGACTGACGAAGAGCTGGTGAAATATGATCTATTGCTGGCTGAAAACGATCACGATCTTTACTCTTGGGTGACCGGAACTGCCGCAGCTCCCGCAGAATGTGCGCCGCTGATCGCCCAAATTGTCGCGGGTTTGCAGAGTCCACGTGATTAAATTCATCTCGTTTAGATAATATTCGCGAATTTCCTCGATACTGCTGAACGAAGCAGCGTGAGAGGCGATCAATGAGTGACGATCCCAAAACCAGCAAGAGTTTTATGACCCATTACTTGGAGAGTTTGGCTCTGGTCGAGCGGCTCCATCGTTTGTTGTTGGATTTTATCAAAGATGAATTTGAGCGGGTTGGGGTGATCGAGATTAACCCCGTGCAAGCTTTGCTAATATTCAACATCGCAGACAATAAGGTCACCGTGGGCGAGTTGAAGAGCCGCGGATATTACCAGGGTTCAAATATCAGTTATAATTTGAAAAAATTGGTGGGTATGGGTTACATGCACCATGAACGGTGTAGGGCGGACCGGAGGTCGGTCCGCGTGACATTAACTGATAAAGGGCAACATGTGTGAGAGCTTGTGCATGAATTGTTCGAGGGTCACGCCGATGCGTTGCAATCGGAGGGCGTTTTGCACGGCATCGGGGTCGAGGATATAAATGAGGCGCTGCGGCGCATGGAACAGTATTGGGGCAAGCAGATTCGATTTATTTATTGATCTAGTTGGCTCATGCTCAAAAATTCCAATTCACGCAGTAATTTTCGGTTCATGGCGCGCTCATAATCTTTAAAACCGATGGCAACTTCGGAAAACGCGCCTGGCCCAGCCAGCACGCGATGCGCAAAATAGGCGGTTAATTCGGCAATGGACAGCTCCGCATGCGACAGCCGGGAGGTGGCATCAACACCAATGATCAATGCGTTGATGACGATATCTCCAATCTTCTCGGGGCTGTTGACGTGATGGGGTTCTGGGCCTGTGTTGTTTTTCCCATCACCGGAAATATCCAAAGTGCGCTTCCAGCAGTCCGGCTGTTGGTTTAAAAACCCGGCTCCGACCTGGATCGCCTGACCCAAAGCGGTGGTTGGTGGGGCGGTGCGCCGCGTGGTGGATTGCAGCTTTTCAGACACAGCCTCGAGGCGTGACGGGCTTGTGATGTCTGTCCACTCAATAAGAACGCGCTGATAGTCTTGACCGCTCCATTCAAAAACTAAAATCCGGACGGGTGCATCCGGCAAGCGCATCAGACTGGCGCGGACATCATCACTGACCAAGGCTGCGGCCAGACCCCGCAGTTGCAGTTGATATTCACCCTCATCGACAGATCCCGACACATCCAGGCCCAAAGCCAGGGCCTGGCGGCAGGCGGTATCAGCGCCCGCGGCACCCGTGACCCAAAGCGTAAAAGAGAGGGCGGCGAGGGCTTTGCACAGACGACGACTCACCAATGTCCGATATTTTCCATACTCGCCCAGGGTTCGGCCACAGGCAGATTGTCACCCTCTTGCAAGAGCTCAATTGAGATATTGTCTGGGCTGCGGACAAAAGCCATGCGGCCTTCGCGCGGTGGACGATTGATTGTGATGCCATTGTCCATCAGATGCTGGCATGTGGCATAAACATCCTTCACCTCATAGGCCAAATGTCCGAAATGTCGGCTGTCTGACGGCAGGCCCTCATCACCATCCCAGTTGTAGGTCAGTTCCACAGGACATTCGGGTTGGCCAGGAGGCGCCATGAAAACCAGGGTAAAACGTCCAGCTTCATTGTCCCAACGGCGCGTTTCTTCGAGACCCAGGAGGGCAAAAAAAGCGATAGAGGCGTCTAAATCGGCCACCCGGACCATTGTATGTAGATATTTCATTTGCACTTGCCTTTATATAGTAGGTTCATCCTTCAGGTTACTCCATATATAGTGCTAAGGGAATCGCTCCAGAAGGGGTTAACTAAGGGAATAGTGATGCTGCTGACACCAGAACAACAAGAAGAAATTGACCAGCTGCGATCAAATCCTCAGCTTACCCTGCGGGCTGTGGCTCCAGGTATGGAAGATCATCTTTACCGCGCAAAGCCCGTTTTGGATCATGGGTTTGTGCGGGTTATCGACTACATGGGTGATGATGCCGCCATCTGCCAAGCTGCGCGGGTCAGCTACGGTAAGGGGACAAAATCCGTGCAAAATGATGCGGGCCTTATCCGTTATTTGATGCGCCATTGGCATTCTACACCTTTCGAGATGTGTGAAATCAAACTGCATGTGAAATTGCCGGTTTTCGTGGCGCGCCAATGGATTCGGCATCGCACCGCCAATGTAAATGAGTATTCAGCGCGCTATTCGATTCTCGACCGAGAGTTTTACATCCCAGAACCGGACTCTTTGGCGGCGCAATCAGTGGTGAATAACCAGGGCCGCGGGCAGGTTTTGCAAGGGGCGGAAGCGGCGCGGGTTTTGGAGATTTTGAAATCAGACAGCAACCGCGCCTATGACAATTACGAGGCGATGATCTCGGATGAGGGGCAGGATGGTTTGGCCCGTGAATTGGCTCGAATGAACCTGCCGGCCAATATTTACACGCAATGGTACTGGAAAGTTGATCTGCACAACCTGTTTCACTTCTTGCGTCTTCGGGCCGATTCACATGCGCAATATGAAATAAGGGTCTATGCTGAGGCAATTTGTGAGATGGTGCGCGACTGGGTTCCTGCGGCCTATGGCGCTTTTGAGGATTATCGTTTAGGCGGCGCGGTATTCTCTGCCAAATCGGTGGAATGTCTGAAACGCATGCTTGCTGGTGAGCCTGTCACGCAAGAAGATTCAGGTATGAGCAAGGGTGAATGGAGAGAGTTTGAAGCCGCGATTGGGCGTTAACGCCCAAGCGCATGGCACAAAAGTAAACGGGTTGGGCGCGGCCCAACGTTTAGCGGATCACTGTCCGCTCTGGCTGCAGCTTTGCGCGCTTATTCGGCGTTGCTCAATTCACCAGCCATTTGACGCCCGTCCCGTCCTTCGACCAGCTCATAGTTTATTTTTTGGTTGTCAGCCAAGCTTGTCATTCCAGCGCGCTCGACGGCCGAAATGTGGACAAACACGTCACTTCCTCCACCTTCTGGTTCAATGAACCCGAAACCTTTTGTGGTGTTGAACCATTTTACTGTGCCCAAAGGCATATCATATTCTCCCAAGTCATAAGTACACGCCCGTAGAGTTGCGGACGGCATCCCGCGGCTGAATGGCAAAAATTCTCACGAAAATCCTGTTATTCAGATGCGATACCTATACAATTATGCGATTAAAAATAAAATCAAGGGAAATTTTATGCAACTATATGGATTAAAAGCCTGCGACACCTGTCGTAAAGCTAGAAAAGCGCTGCAAAATCAGCAGGTCGATTATATCGATGTGCGGGACGGGTCGGTGCCGTATGCAGTTCTTGCGGCGGCTCTTGCGAAGTTTGGAGATGCTCTGCTGAACCGTGCTTCGACCACCTGGCGCGGCTTGGACGCGGTGGCTCGGGCCGGTGATCCACTGGCCCTCCTCAAGGCGCATCCTGCGCTGATGAAACGTCCGTTGATTGTTCACGATGACGGAGAAATGACGCTCGGCTGGAAGCCTGATGTGGCGGCTTACTATGCGGCCCTGCCGGGCGCATAGCTGCCCAATGCGATGATCGGGCAGTTTTCTGGTATAAAGTGGCTTTGGATTTTACAGCAAATCCGGTGGTGTGGATTCGGTTTTGAGCGCCGCCACAAGTTGATCAAGTGCCACAACTTCACTATTTTTGCCGCCCAAGCGGCGCATTGATAGGGTCCGGTCTGCAACCTCTTTCATCCCCACCGCGAGGATCACAGGTACTTTAGCTACGGAATGTTCGCGCACTTTGTAATTGATTTTTTCGTTGCGGGTGTCCGCTTCGGCCCGGACGCCTACAGCGCGCAAAGCCGCAACGGCCTCATACACAAATTCATCGGCGTCTGATACAATGGAAGCCACAACCACCTGCCGCGGTGCCAGCCAAAGGGGCAAGCGCCCGGCATGTTCTTCGATCAATATCCCGATGAAACGCTCAAAAGACCCCAGGCAGGCGCGATGCAGCATGACCGGCCTGTGCTTGTTGCCATCTTCGCCGATATAGCTGGCGTCTAAGCGCTCGGGCAGAACGAAATCCACCTGATGGGTGCCGCATTGCCAATCACGGCCAATGGCATCGGTCAAAACAAACTCCAATTTTGGACCGTAGAATGCACCTTCTCCGGGGTTCATTTCGGGCTCAATACCTGCCTTGCGGGTTGCGGCCAGAAGAGCGGTTTCCGCCCGATCCCAGACCTCATCAGAGCCGGAGCGTTTTTCTGGCCGATCACTGAATTTCACGCGGAAGGATTCAAAGCCAAGATCTTTATATACAGAGGTTAGATAGGCGATATAGAGAGCGGTTTCTTCTTCGATTTGGTCTTCACGGCAGAAAATATGCCCGTCGTCTTGCGTAAAGCCGCGCACCCGCATGATGCCATGAAGTGCCCCTGACGGCTCGTAGCGCGCGCAGCTGCCAAATTCAGCCATGCGCAGCGGCAGATCTCGGTAGGATTTTAAGCCTTGGTTGAAAATCTGCACATGACAGGGGCAGTTCATCGGCTTGAGCGCATTAACGGCCTTTTCGCGGGCATGCTCCTCATCCACTTCGACGATGAACATATTCTCTTGATACTTGTCCCAATGGCCCGAGGCCACCCAGAGCTTGCGGTCCACTACCTGCGGGGTGTTGACCTCAACATAGCCGCCTGCGCGTTGTTTGCGGCGCATGTAATCTTGGAGTTCGGTGTAGATGGCCCAGCCGTTTGGATGCCAAAAGACCTGTCCGGGTGCCTCTTCTTGCATATGGTACAAATCCATTTCGCGGCCCAGCTTGCGGTGGTCGCGTTTGGCGGCTTCTTCGAGCATATGCAGGTGAGCTTTGAGCTTTTCTTTGTTGGAAAATGCAACCCCATAGATCCGTTGCAACATCGCCCTATCGCTGTCGCCGCGCCAATAGGCGCCGGCCACATTCATCAATTTAAACCCATCTGCGGGCACTTGCCCTGTGTGTTGCAAATGTGGTCCACGGCACAGATCTTGCCAGTCACCGTGCCAATACATTCGCAGCGGTTCGTCGCCAGGGATGGCGTCAATCAGCTCCACCTTATAGGGCTCTCCGGCGTCAGTATAATGTTGCACCGCGCGCGCGCGGTCCCAAACTTCGGTGCGGACTGCATCGCGCTTATTGATGATTTCCTTCATCTTTTTCTCAATCACGCCCAAGTCTTCTGGGGTGAAAGCCTCTTTGCGATCAAAGTCATAATACCAGCCGTCTTTGATCACCGGACCGATCGTCACCTGCACATCAGGCCAAATTTCCTGAACCGCACGGGCCATGATATGGGCCAAATCATGCCGGATCAGCTCATTGGCCTGAACCTCATCTTTCATGGTATGAATCGCGATCGTGGCGTCGGTCTCAATTGGCCAAGTCAGATCAAAATGGGCACCATTCACCGTTGCGGAAATGGCCTTCTTCGCTAAAGAACTGGCGATATCAGCAGCCACTTCGGCGGCGGTGATGCCGGCCTCATAATGGCGGATAGAATTGTCGGGAAGGGTGAGTGAGATTTGGGCCATCACGGGCACTCCTCGTCAGTTTGGCGCCCACGGAACGCCCGGTTGCGGGTATTTGGTTCGGCTGCTGTTTGGCGTTTTTGCATTTGGCTGTCAACCACCCAAACACTGGGGCGCGTTGCGGCCAATATGACACAGGCCCAGCCGTTGGCACCGCAGGGGCGCGAAATTCCATTGTCAGGACCCATTGTGCAGATAAAATCTGGCTCAAACTTGGGGGTGCGCATGAAATTTTTGACAACGGATTCAGGTCGAAGAATTGCCTATGCGCAGAGCAAAGGCATCGGGCCCGGTGTGGTGTTTTTGGGCGGGTTTATGTCCGATATGACAGGCACCAAAGCGCTGCATTTGGAGGCTTGGTGCAAGGCAGAAGGTCGCGGGTTTTTGCGGTTTGACTATTCTGGGCACGGCGCGTCTTCGGAGGCCTTCACAGATGGGTGCATTGGCGATTGGGCGGAGGATGCGCAGTCGGCGATTTGTGAACTGACCGAAGGGGCACAAATTTTGGTTGGCTCATCTATGGGCGGATGGATTTCCCTTTTAATGGTGAAACGGATTCCAGAGCGAATTGCAGGGCTCGTGACCATCGCCGCGGCTCCGGATTTTACGGAGGATGGGTTTTGGGCAAATTTCAACGCTGACACTCGCAAATTTTTGACGCAAGAGGGGCTGGTTAATATTCCTTCGGATTATGGCGATCCCTATCCGATCACCAAGCGCCTGATTGAGGATGGTCGGTTACATCTTGTTCTGCGCAGCCCGTTGAATTTGCCTTTTCCAACGCGATTTTTGCAGGGTGATGAGGATGAAGAGGTGCCTGTTGAACTGGCGCAACGTCTTTTTGCGCTTGCGGCTGGCGACGACATTCAACTGCGCTTGCTCAAAGGCGGTGATCATCGATTTTCATCTCCCAGGGCTCTGGCCTTGACCCAAGAGGCGATAACGGATGTGATTGGGGCTATTAAGGCAGAATGAATTTTAGGAGACGGGCCCATGGCGCAATTTTTATTAACCTATTTAGAGCAACCTCAGATGAGTTCTCCAGAAGACGGCAAGGCACATATGGGAAAATGGATGGACTGGTTGGCCGGCCTGGGGGAGGCTGTGGTCTATCCCGCTTCTCCGGTGAAACGCTCCAAGGTGGTTGGCCCGGATGGGCTTAGTGATGAGCCTGTAGCCATTACCGGATTTTTGATCGTTGAGGCAGAGGATATGGAAGCAGCGGTGAAAATCGCGCAGGCTGATCCGTTTTCAGATCATGCCAAAATGGCGGTTTCCGAATTGATGGTTATGGGCGGCTGAGCGGGAGACGCAGATTGTTGCGGCGCGCATGGGGCAGATGTATCGCTGCGCTATCGGCTGAATGGACAGGCGCTATTTCTTTGCGCTGTGCTTTGAAACAGATTTTTCAGGTTTGTTTTTTGCCCGGTCACGCCGTTTTCGATCTGCCAAGAATTTGGTGTTTTCGGCATCTTCCGCCACAAGTTTGAGCCATCGTTGCAGGCGTGGTACGTCAACGTCCCCAGAGGCAATGGCCGCTTGCACAGCACAGCCCGGTTCGGTGTTATGGGCGCAATCATTGAAGCGGCAGTTTTGTTGGAGCGCGTGCAAATCCGCGAAGGTTTCTTCTAAGCCACTGGAAACATCAGTCAGCTGAATTTCACGCATCCCAGGCGTATCCAGAACGGCGCATCCGCTCCGCAGAATATACAGTTGTCGTCCGGTGGTGGTGTGGCGGCCCTTGTCGTCGCTGGCGCGGATATCTTGGGTGGCGATGGCCTCATTGCCGGCGAGGGAATTGGTCAAGGTGGATTTACCCACCCCAGATGAGCCAAGAAACGCGACGGTTTGCCCGGCTTGGCACCAAGGGCGCAGAAGGCCACTGGCCTCGAGACTGCGGGCATCAAGGGAGACCACGGAGATCTGTGGTGAAATACTTTGGGCCTGCTCGACAAAGGCGCTGGGGTCGGTGGTCAAATCAATTTTGCTTAAAATGATGACTGGTGTGACACCGGCATCATGGGCCATGGCAACGTAACGTTCCAACCGCGCCAGGCTGAAGTCATTGTTGCAAGAGGTCACAACAAATGCCGTATCGAGATTGGCAGCGATCAGCTGTTCTTTGCGATCATGGCCCGGTGCGCGCCTTTTTATCAGGCTCTTTCGGTTCAACAATTGACTGTTGTGCGGCGCCTCTTTGTCAAAGAGGAGCCAGTCTCCAACGGTGACCCCTTGCAGGCTTGGAATGATCGTATCGAGATCAACACCCTGGATATGCAGCGTGTTTCGATGCACCTGGGTGATGCGCACGGGCGGGGTTTGCGCCAGGGCGGCTGAGGTGGCTTGATCGGCAAAATGCTCTGACCAGCCCAGCGCGCGCAGGCTCAAGCTTTCGATGGTTTTGGCTTTCTGTGCTGCTTCGCGCCGGCGATAAATTCAAGAACCAAGGGGCGGATATTATTGCGCCAGCTTTTTCCCGCAAAAATTCCATAGTGGCCAGCGCCCGGTTCGAGATGTGCGGCTTTTAGGGATTGCGGCAGCCCGGTGAGCAGATCCAGCGCGGCCAAACATTGTCCCGGCGCGGAGATGTCATCATTCTCCCCTTCTACCACAATGACCGGAACAGATGTGATTTTCGAGATATCTGCATGAATCCCTTGCACATAAAATGCGTTGCGCGCCACTTCACGTTGCTTGAATATCTGGTGCACGGTTGAGAGGTAAAATTCCGCTGTCATATCCATCACGGCGAGGTATTCGTCGTAAAAGCGGTTGTGCTTATCATTGTCGCGCGCTTCGCCTTGAGCTGTACGGATGATTTGATCCGTGAAAGCCTTGCTATGGGTGTCGCTGTTCATGGCCATGAAGCTCATCAATTGCAGCAGCCCCGGATAGACTTTCCGACCGACACCAGCATATTGGAACCCAACTTGTTGGATCATTGTTTCTTCCAACTGCCCCATTTGGACGCGATTACCAAAGTCGGTGACGTCGCTTGGATTGGCATCTGGATCAATCGGGCCGCCAATCAAAGTGAGGCTCGCGGGCTGCGCCTCGGGGGTTGTGGCGGCCAGATAGGCTGTTGCGACAAGCGCAATGGGTCCGGGCTGGCACACAGCGATGACATGAGTGTCCGCTCCAAGTTCCCTTATGAATTCTGCCAGATAGAGTGTGTAGTCTTCCACGTCGAACTTGCCGGCGCTGACGGGAATATCGCGGGCATTATGCCAATCTGTGATATAGACTTCACAATCGGGCAGTAAGCTGCGCACCGTAGAGCTCAGGAGCGTGGCGTAATGTCCACTCATGGGAGCCACCAGTAGGACTTTGCGGTCCCGTGGTGTGCGGCCAGGTACCGCGAAATGGATCAAGTCGCCAAAAGGTTTGGCCAATACGGTTCCAACTTCAACCAAATGATCTTTGCCATCTTCGGTTGAGACAAAATCTAAAAGCCAGCCGGGCTTGATCACCATGCGCGCATAGGCCCGTTCGGTGACTTCCCCCCAAGCCGACATCCATTGAAAAGCTGGATTTGGAACCATGGAAAACATAGGATAAGAGGCCATCGCTTTTGCTGTTGCACCCATCCATTGATTGGTGTTCCGCAGTGTTTCCATCACATCATAAGTGGACATATAGCGCATCGACGTTTCTCTCCTAGCATGGCGGCTATGCAACTTTATATTTTGATAATTCTAAAGTTTCATTTATGCTGCAACTGCAAACTAGGGGGCTTTTGCCGACATGACAACTGATAACGGCAGCACTGAGCTTGGATTAGAGCGATTGACCGAAAATTTACAACGTGTCGAAGCGTTGACCCAGCGGCTTTTGGCAGCAGTTTCTCATAAAAAGCCCGTAAGACCAGCGCTTCAGGGGCCGGGTCACGATCTGTTTACCAAGGCCGCAACGGCCTATGTCACTGAGATGATGAGCAATCCATCCCGTATGATAGAGCAGCAAATTGCTTATTGGGGGCAATCTTTGCAGCATTTCGTCAACAGTCAAAGCGCACCCGCAGATCGCAGATTTTCAGATCCGATGTGGAATGAGCACCCCTATTTTAACTTTATTAAACAGCAATATTTGCTTAATACGAAGGCTATGGAAACAGCCGTTGCGCAGATGGATAATCTCGACACGCGCGAGCGGCAAAAGCTTGATTTCTTTAGTCGACAGATCATGGATATGTTCAGCCCAAGCAATTTTCTTGGCACCAACCCGCAGGCCTTAGCCCGGGCGGTTGAGACCGATGGGGAGAGCCTCGTGCGCGGGCTGGAAAATCTTGTGCGAGATATTGAGGCCAATAATGGCGATCTTATGGTAACTCTGGCCGATCAAGGCGCTTTTGATGTTGGCAGCAATATCGCGACGACGCCGGGTAAAGTTGTATTTCGCAATGACCTGTTCGAATTGATTCAATATAGCCCAACCACGCAAACAGTGCAGGAGGTGCCTTTGGTCATCTTCCCGCCTTGGATCAACAAATTTTACATTATGGATCTACGGCCAGAGAACAGTTTGGTGAAATGGATCGTCGAGCAAGGCTTCACGCTTTTTGTGGTCAGCTGGATCAATCCAGATGCTGCTATGCGTGATACGGGTGTAGATACCTATATTGAAGATGGTTTTATAGCTGCCATTGAGCAGGTCAAAAAGATTTGCGACGTGCCGCAGGTCAATGCCACGGGCTATTGTATAGGGGGCACAACCCTGTCTCTGACCTTGGCGCTTTTGGCGCAGCGCGGCGACACATCGGTGAAATCCGCCACCCTTTTCACCACTCTGACGGACTTCTCCGAACAGGGAGAGATGTCCGTGTTTTTGGACGATGATTTTGTGGATGGAATCGCGGCTGAAGTGGAAGAGAATGGTGTCTTAGACAAATTGTTTATGTCGCGAACTTTTTCCTTTTTACGCTCAAATGATTTGATTTATGGTCCCGCCATTCGTCATTATATGATGGGGGAGACGCCTCCAGCCTTTGACCTTTTGTATTGGAATGGCGATGGCACCAATCTGCCGGGACGTATGGCGGTTGAGTATCTGCGCGGCCTTTGTCAAAAGAATCAATTTGCCGATGGCGGGTTTGAGGGCTGCGGCGCGCGGCTGCAATTGAGCGATATTGTTGTGCCAGTCTGCGCTGTAGCCTGTGAGACAGATCATATTGCCGCCTGGGCACAATCCTACCTGGGCGTCCAGCAAATGACTGGCGCCGATCGCCACTTCATCTTGGCTGAATCTGGACATGTCGCGGGCATTATCAATCCACCGCAGCGCAATAAATATGGCTATTATGCTCAAAAATCTTTGGTCGAGAGCCCAGAAGATTGGCAATCTTCAGCTGCCTACACCGCAGGAAGTTGGTGGCCTGCCTGGAAGGAATGGTTAATGCTGCATAGCGGCAAGAGCATTGAGCCGCGCAAGCCAAAATTTCCTAAAGGACTGAAATTAGGTAATGCCCCTGGGCAGTATGTGTTGAAATAAATTATGCCGCAATGCAGAAAAAACTTGCAATGCTGCGACGCAGCATTTATACAGAACTCAGAGAGACAACACACTTGAGGATTAAGCACATGACAAAGACACCTGATTACACTGCAATGTTCAAAGACATGATGGGTAAATTCCCAGTAGACATGTCTGCTTTTGAAGATGCCTATAAAGCGCAAGTGACTTTTGGCGAGAAAATGTCTGCCGTGGCTTTGGAAGCTGCGATGAAATCGGCTGAGATTTCTTCCGCTTGGACAAAGGCTTCTTTGGAAAAAGTTGCGGACTTGTCAAAAGGTACTGCAGATCCAGCCGCTGCCGCTCAGACATTGACAGATTTTGCATCTTCGTCCGCTGAAATGGCTGCTGAAAATATGGCTGCGATGGCCGGTGTTGCGAAAAAAGTGCAACTCGACTCTGCTGAGTTGATGATGGCTGCTGGTAAAGAAGTCAGCGCTGAAGCAGCTGCTGCTGTGAAAAAAGCCGGCAAAGCTGCAAAAGCTGCCTAATTGACGACGAAAATTCAGGGTTATCAGTCCTCCCAAAGTTAGGTGAACCGGTATTGAAGGGTGCAGCACTTGCTGCGCCCTTTCTTTTTGTGCTGCGTTTGCATAGCATTGCCGCAGTGCCGCGCAAAGGCGGTGAGTCGCTGCAAAGGGCTGGGATATGAACAAAAAAACACAACCGCTTCTGATTAAGCGTTATGCGAGCCGGCGTTTATACAACACCGAATCTAGCGATTATGTGACTTTGGATGATATCGCCGGGTTCATTCGCGGCGGGCGCGAGGTACAAATTATTGATCTCAAGTCGGGCGATGATCTGACGCGGCAATATTTGCTGCAAATCATTGCCGAGCACGAAAGCCGTGGTGAAAATGTTTTGCCGGTGGATGTGCTCACCGATTTGGTGCGTTCCTATGCATCACAAGCCACATCTGTTGTACCGCAATTTCTTGCAGCCAGCTTTGAGATGTTGCGCGACGGACAATCTAAAGCTATGGAAAATCTCACAGCGGTCAATCCAATGGCGGCCATGCCAGGCATTGAGATGATGAAGGCGCAGCAAGAGGCATTTATGAAGGCCATGACTGGCGGTCTGTCGGCCTCAACCCCGGTCAGCCATGCAGAGCCGACCGCCAGTGCGAGCGCCGATGAACTGAATGACATCAAGTCACAATTGGCCGAGCTGCAAGAGAAATTGTCGAAATTATAAAGCTATATCGAGCGGAAGAGTCCGCCCGACGCCGGCACTAGGCCACTTCACCGAACACTTTTTTCAAAGAAGCTTCCAACTTTTCAAACATCTCATCGATATGGCTCTCGGTAAAGATGAACGACGGACACAGCACGATAGATTGCCCCAAAGGCCGACAGATTAATCCGTGATCGGTACAGGTATTCGCTATTCGCTCACTGACAGACAACTCGGCGGCGAAGGGAGTTTTGCTGTCTTTATCCTGCACTGCCTCCAAAGCCCCCATCAAGCCCTTGCCTCTTGCCTCACCGATATTTGGGTTTTCAAGGAGCCTTTGCATATGCGCTTCGAAATAGGGGGTTAGGTGGCGCACATTCTCAGCCAGCCCTTCATTCATGATGACATCAATGGCTTTCAACGCAATTGCGGAGCCAACCGGATGGCCGGATGCGGTGAACCCATGTGGGAATTCCTCAATCGCCTCTGAGGCTGCTTGCAAACGCTGGGTCAATTGCGGATCAAGAATGACCGCCCCCATGGGGAAATATCCTGCCGTGAGGTTTTTGGAGCTGATGATGGCATCCGGTACAAACCCATAGGCCTCGCATCCCCAAGTATGCCCGGTGCGCCCAAAACCGCAAATCACCTCATCGGAAATCAATGGGATACCATATTTTTGCAAAATGGGTTGGAGCGCCTGAAAATAGCCTTCCGGCGGTGGAATGACCCCGCCTGCGCCCAGCACAGGCTCTGCAAAGAAGCCGGCAATGGTGTCTGCGCCCTCGCGGACGATCATGTCTTCCAATTCCGCCGCGAGCCGGGCGGTGAATTGAGCCTCTGTCTCGCCTGGCCGGCCTTCTCGCCAATAATGCGGACAGGTCAGATGCAAAAAGCCCTGCAATGGGAGGCCGAAGACAGAGTTGTAGGGCTTGCCGGTCATCGAGGCTGAAACCGCCGTGACCCCGTGGTAGGCATTTTTGCGCGTAATAATTTTGCGCCTGTGATCATGGCCCTCGGATCCATGTAAAAACCAGAGCATTTTGACCATCGTGTCATTGGCTTCGGAGCCAGAGTTGGTGTAAAACACCTTGCCGCTCTCAAAGGGTGAGACTTCAACGAGCTTTTCGGACAGCATCACAGTTTGATCCGACATTCGGCCAAAAAAGGCGTGATAGCCGGGAAAGCGGTCATATTGATCCTTGGCAGCCTGCGCGAGACCGGCGTGATCAAATCCGGCCACCATATTCCAAAGGCCCGAGTTGGCATCCAAAAATTGTCGGCCATGCACGTCGAAAACATAGGGACCGCTGCCGTGGGTGAGGACCGTTGCGCCGCGATTTTCAATTGTTGGCAGATCGGTGAAGCCGTAGAAGGAATGGGCGTCTGCTCGTGCTTCCCAGCTGTTGGGGGATTGGTCTTTCATAGGGGGACCTTCGTCTGGAGGGGCCGGGGCTTGGGCGCCGGCTCGAAAACATGAGGCCTCAAAAATTTAGGGCCGGATGAGAACAGTGCCGCGATTTTTGGGCGGCGCTCCCGCCCAAGCCCATGTGCCATTGGCCACGCCAAACCAGCCGGTGGCGGGCACGGATCTTGTGGTGAAATTGCAAGGGGCAACCTGTGTCATAGGCCCAGCCTATCGCGCAAAGCGAACCATGTCATTGCCAAAGTCATGATTGGGCTGCGCAGGCTTTGCCCACCCGGAAAGGAGGGGGTCGGAAGCTGAGACAAAAGGTCAAAGCGCTCTGCATCTCCTGCAATGGTTTCTGCCAAGACCTGCCCGGCGAATCCAGCCAGCGCCACCCCATGCCCGGAATATCCCGAGGCGGTGAGCTGTTGCGGCCCGACACGGGCAAAAAGTGGCAGACGTCGTGTGGTGATCCCAAGGGTTCCGCCCCAAGCATGGGTCAGTGGCACATTGGCCAATTGCGGGAAAATTTCGCGCAGCGGCTTGCGGACATTGGCAAAAATATCCTTTGGGAACCGGGCGCCATAGCTTTCGCCACCACCAAAAATCAGTCGATTGTCATGGCTGAGGCGATAGTAATTGAGCACGAAACGGTTATCGGCAACAGCGATAGGCTTGCTCAAAACCTCTTGCGGCCGGTCCAGCGGCGCGGTTGCCACGAGAAAGTTATTGATCGGCATGACCTTGGCGGCTTGGCTCGGATTGAGGCTGCTATGATAGCCATTGGTGGCATGGATAACATAGTCGGCGCGCAGTTGACCCTGAGCGGTACGCACGAGGTTTGGCGGGCCGTCTTGCACAGAAACTGCGGCGCTATTTTCAAAAATACGCGCGTCGGCCGCCTCAGCGGCATTGGCCAGACCCAACGCGTATCGCAGCGGATGAAGATGCCCCGCGCCCCAATCAACGACCCCGCCTGCATAGCGCGGGGATTTGATGAGATCTGCGATATCCATTTCGCTGAGGCATTCAATGTCTTCATAGCCATAATTCTGGGCCAGATAATCCGCCTTTGCGTGGCTGCTGGCCCGGTCCTTTGTGCTGAAGTCTGCTTCGGCGACCCCGGGTTGATAGCCAGCCTCGGGCGCGTGGCGGGCCACCAGGTCTCGCGTCAAAGACTTGGCGGCCTGTGTCATATCCCAAAGCTGATGCGCCGCATCATGGCTCAGCATCTTCTCAAGCGTCTGTTGACTTTGGTTGTACCCCGAGCCGACCTGCCCACCGTTGCGACCAGAGGCGCCAAAGCCAACCCGATGGGCATCCAACACGATGACACGATAGCCCTTTTGCGCCAAATGCAGCGCGCACGACAATCCGGTGAAGCCCGCACCAATGACGCAGACATCGCAGGATATCACATCGTTCAGTGCCGGGCGTGCCGGCTGCTCCGGAATGCTTTGAGCATACCAGCTGGCGGGATAGCGGCCCGGTTGATCATTGGTGTAGAGAAAATCAGACATTCAGTAACAGATGCTCGCGCTCCCAAGTGGAAATGACCTGCAAAAATTCGCTATATTCCGTGCGCTTGACGATCGAATAGACCCGGGCAAATTCGGGATCAAGCACATCATGCAGGCGCTTGGCCTCATCAAAAATATCCATGGCGGTAAAGAGGTCATAAGGGATCGCCTCTTCGCTGTCATAGGCGTCACCTCGATATTGTTTGTCGGGGCGCTCCTGATCTTCAAGCCCAA
>Ga0209715_1000348_pt1 | contig 41129 bp, 42 predicted proteins | sample COGITO_mtgs_1205_2_FD_184809 | JGI IMG/M metagenome (GOLD analysis project Ga0209715, IMG submission 184809) | Pelagic marine microbial communities from North Sea - COGITO_mtgs_120503 (SPAdes) (version 2) | ecosystem: Environmental > Aquatic > Marine > Epipelagic ... | reverse complement strand
CCCACTCATTTTAATAATTACAGGTTTGATTTATATGTTTGAATAAACCACAGGCATATATTTTCAGTAAGTTCGATAATGAAAACAAGCTTTAAAAACAGTTTTGTATATTAGTTGCAAATAAGAACATATTATGAATTACAAAATTTTGATGTACACAACTGCTACTCTAATTGTAGCAAACCTCCTGATTGGATTATTCACTGATTTTTGGGGTGACTCTAATAATCCTGATACCATCAACGGTTTTTTAGGGTTGCTTCTAATCCTTTCTGGAACACAAGTCTTTTCCAAAAAGAAATAAAAAACCCCACCGAAAGCAACAGCTAAAGTGAGGGCTTTAAAAACAGCAATAAACAATAGCTCCCCCAATAATACATCCTTTTGCAAAAGCAAACCAAAGTGCCCAATAATTACTTATTCCTAAAGACTTCAAAGTTTTTTCAGTAAGATTTTTATGCCATCCCATATTAAATATATTTAGATTGAAATACAAGATAATAAAAAACCCCCACCAAAAGCGACAAGCTAAAGTGAGGGTTACAAAGAATCATTACCACTTGACCTTTATTTAAATGGTTTTGTGGGGTATGATTTGAAAGCGTATTAGTAGAGGAAGGACTTTTGAAAGAAAAAGGAAAGGTCTGTTTAAAAGAGACCCTTTAATTAAAATCTGTAAGAATATCCAATACTTGACCACCCCAAACCAATGCCGTCAATTGATGCAGCTTGTAAAGAAAGATTTATTCCGTGAGTTTTTTCCTCACCGAAACCAATTCTACTACCCAGACCATACCACAATATTCCGTCAAAGTCGTAATTAACTTTTAAATTGACATAGTCCATACCAAGTTTGATCCCTGGAGCAACAGCAAATACTCCATTACTTGAAAGAAAATTAGTTCCTACAGCAACTCTAAAATTTGATTCACTCATAAAATCATAGTCTATGTCAGTTTGAAACCCGCCAGATGTTACAGCTACGATACCATCTGATGCAGCTACAGAAGCAAATCCAGCTCCAACCTCTAACTGAGAAAATCCTTTGGTAGTAATTAGTAATAAAAGAAATAAAAGAAATTTTTTCATAATGTGTTTGTTTTTTATAATGTGTTTGTTTTAAACAATGGTAGAAAAAAAAATAGTTGTATTTAAAAAAAAATAGTTGTATTACATTGTTACTATTTTAAATAAACGACTAAATCATCAAAGCACTTCAGATTATGAAAACAAGCTTTAAAAACAGTTTTGTATATTGTATCTAAAAATTAGATATTATGAAAAAGCTACTTCTATTATTATTTTTAATTCCATTAGTTTCTTTTGGGCAAATGATGAACAAAAAAGTTTCAAGAATTGCAAAAAAAAATGTTGAAGTTCAATTAACTTCTAACTTTAACAGTAATAGTAGCTATATAATATTTGTTGACAAAGGCACAAGAAAGGTTGAAGATAAGTCACAGGGCATTGGGAATCAACTGTCAAAATCACTCTCACTAATGGGTGCTAATGTTATAGGTGAAGGTGATGGGAATACCATTAAAATGAGCATCAAATGGGCTGCTTTTGATGAATTAAAAAGAATTTCTGCAACTATTATTGATTCTAACTCAAATGTAGTCGGTTCTATTGAGTATAATGGACCTTATATGCCTAATTCTCATAAAAACATTGCAGCTGCAATTGCCTATAAACTCCTAAATGAGTCAAATAAACGTAAAGGCAATGTCATAAATAGCACTGCGCAGCCGACACAGCCGACACAACCTCAAAATGAAAATGAAAAGGGAAAAGCTATTAAACAACTTAAAGAGCTAAAAGGGCTTCTTGACTTAGGTCTATTAACCCAAGAAGAGTTTGACAAGAAAGCAGCTGAATTAAAGAAAGTGATACTAGGCAATTAAATAAAAAACCTCCACCTAAGCGACAGGCTGGAGTTTGGGCTACAAAACATCATTACCACTTGACCTTTATCTAATCAATAACGTCAATATCCTCTTCATTAAGTTCAAATAGGCCCAAAATAAACTTTACCAAGAATAAAAGAAGCTTTAACGGAATCTTTTAAATAAAGCATATCCTTAAAAAAGTTTAAAAAAAGGATGAAAATTACTTAATTATTTTTTTCATTTGCAATAGTTTCTTTTGTCCCGTATCAAAATCTTTTGTGATAATAGCCCGGTCGTATTCTTCTCCTAATGCATTATAAGCTACATAGGTTAATTTGTCCTCATTTACCGTAATGACTTGGAAAAATTGGGTTTGCTCAGCTGATTTATCTAATTGGTAACCTTGTTTTGAGTAACCTAGAATCTGTTGTTTATCCAATGAGTATTGTTTGGGGCCACTAACAGAGGTAATATACATGGTGCCTATATTTTCACCATCATTATTTGTTGAAATCTTAGGAGTATGACCACGAGCATATGCGTGATCATGACCATTAAGTACTATATCAACATTGTATTTATCAAATAGTGGTTTCCATTTTTTTCGTGCATACTCGAAATCACGTCCTTTTGCAGGAGAAAATACCGAATGATGACATGTAATAATATTCCATTTGGCAGAAGATGTTTTTAACTGTTGATCGATGTATTTAGTTTGCTCTTCTAGTTTACCGTTAGAATTGAGTACAATAATTCTTATATCCTGATAATCTACTGTATAAACTGTTTCGTGTAATTTTGTGTTCAATTCTTTTTCAACCGGTAGTGTAAATTGAGGTTTCCATTGAATAGCGAGTTTTCTTTTTTTCCCATTATTTAAGGGTCTAAATTCATGGTTTCCAACTACAGGTATTGCAGTCCATTGACTGTGGATAAACCCTCCAGCCTTATACCACTGGGCCCACTCATAGTCACTGTGAGCACTATTAATAAGATCGCCAGCATGTATTACAAAAGAAGCATCTGGAGCTGTTTGATAAGCCATTCTAATAACACGTGACCAATGAGAAAGTACATCGTTTTGGGCATCACCAAAGTAGACAAATTTTGTAGGTGCATACTCTTTTTTAGCTGTTTTAAATTGAATCCATTCGGACCAGTATTTATTGCCATCTCCAACTCTGTAAACATAGAGTTTATTTGGCTTTAGTTTTTTAAACACTACACTGTGATAGTTAACTTTTAAAGAGTTATTTCCTTTATAAAGTCCTAAATCAAAAGGCTCTTTTACAGCATTATATACTTCACTATTTTCTGTAAAATTTGAGTTTACTGTTGCTTCCGAAATCTGAGCAAAGGCTTTTTTTATGCTTGTATCTGTTCGCCAGGTTACGGCTCTTGATGAAGAAGGGTCTCCATGGAATGTGAGCATGATTCTATCTGGATTTTTGCTTGGAATTTCCCAATGATGAAGTTCTCCATGATCGTGTTGATGTTGACCGGAAACTTTTAGCGAAAAAAGAAAAATCATTAAGTTCATTACAAAAAAATTCACATAAAGAGATATTCTTAGTTTAGACTTGAAAAGTTTAGGCATACAGGAATAATTTTCTGGATTGTTTTTTATGGACATAATTCTATATTGTTGTAAATATAAATAATTAAGCATAGATGTTTTGAGCAGGCTTATGCAACAATATTAATTGTCAGTTAAAAACGACTAAATCATCAAAAGACGTCAGATAATGAAAACAAGCTTTAAAAACAGAAAAGCCTCTAGAGATAGAGACTTAACTGACAACTGAATTAGTTTCCAGCCATTGTAATTAATAAGAACAAGACAAATGTGATTAAAATTATTTTATTAATTGTGATTTACAAGTTAAATATACTAGGACTATTTTTGGTATTAATTATGTTAATGTCAGGATTGCCTTTCAAACTTAAAGTCTTTCTATGTCGGCTTATAGTGTTTGTTTATTCCGAAGAAAAGTAAGCCATCCTCAGGTATCCTTTTTCCTGTTCTTAGATTCATTAGTTTAAAATAAATGAGACTTTTTATTCAACACAAAGAGCTGCTGCTCCTAAAATAGAAATCCCTTTTATTTGTGAAACTTTAATTACTAAATGCTCCAATTGCTTAGGAAAAGCATATTCATTTAAGGTTTTTTCCATCGATTTTTTAAAGAGGTGAGTTGCCTTACTGATCGATCCGCCGAGCACAATGGCCTCTGGAGCAACTATATAGTTAATGCTTTTGATGGCGTTTCCTAAGTGCACACCGAATTCATGATACGCTTGCAGGGCATTAGAATCTCCTTGAGTAGCTAAGATGCTCATTTCTTTTGCACTTGAATCAAATTTTCTTTCAAAGAAAAGACTACTGGCGTAATGCTCCATAATACTATCTTTGTAAGCAATCAATCCTATTTCTCCAGCTCCACAAAGCAAGCCATTGTAAAGTTTATTTTTAATAATTACTCCCATCCCCAGACCTGTACCGATCGATAGTCCAACAAAATTGGTAAAGGTTTTTCCATTACCATAGATTTGTTCTCCCTTAGTAAAACAATTAGCATCATTATTTAAGTAAACGGGTATCGCATAGCGGTCTTCTAGGATTTCTTTAAGAGGAACTTCTTTCCAAACAGGAAGATTCATAAGGTCATAAATAACTCCAGAATCGGGATCTACTATCCCAGGAACTCCAACTCCAATTGCAGTTGTTTTTTTTGTAATTACAGCATCTACTGTTTTGAAAAGGATAATCAAAATCTCTGATTCTGTAATATTTCGATGTACAGGATTTGAAACTTCAAAATCAATTTTCCCAAAGGAAACTCGACCTGCTTTAAAGTTAGTTCCGCCAAGATCAATACCCAGGTATTCTTTCATTTACTATTGCTTTTTGATTCTATAGTTTTATTAATAACTAAGGGTTTTGCCCAAAAACCTATTGATAAGATAAAAGTTAGAGGTATGATTAGGAAAAATAAGGCTGTTTTTAAAGAAATAGCTTCTCCGATCATTCCAATAATAAATGGAAAAATTGCTCCACCCGCAATTCCGGTGCACAATATACCAGATAAAGACCCATGATTTGATTTTATTGAATTTAGGCCCAAAGAGAAAATGATGGACCACATTACAGAAATAGAAAATCCAAGCATGGGGAAGGCAAATAAGGCTGAGGGCGCATTTCCCAGAAGTGCAAAAAACAAGCATAAGATTGTTGTTACAGAAGCACCAATTAGCAGTTTCCTGCTGTCTATTATCTTTAGCAAGGCGAGCCCCAAAAGACAACCAAAGGTCAGCATTGCCCAGAAGTAGGCAACTGTATTTGCACCAACTGTTTGTGGATCTAACTGATGATATTCTTGTAAAAAATGAGAAATCCAATTTCCAATTCCTTGTTCAACCCCTACGTAACAAAATATTCCTAGGAAGTATAAGATTGTATATTTGTTTTTTAGCAACTCCCAATATGAACTGGTGTCTCCCACTTTTTCATCTTTCACTTTTTCATAGTTTGGATATTTTATTAGTCCTGTTAAAAGAAACAAAGCAAAAGAAAAGACTGAGAAAACAATATATAACGAAGCCCATGGAATATTTTCGGGCACAAGGCTACGTAGGCTAGTGGCCCAATTTTCAGAAGCATGATCTCCAACTAAATAGAGATATAAATATGGACTAGCAAAAGATGCACCTCCAAAAACTAACTGAGCAGCTACTGAATTAAAAGCAAAATGCTCCTTTCCACCAGCACTCCTTAGCATGGGATTTATGATAACTTGTAAAATTGCCATGCAACTACCCAATACAAATAGGGTAATGCTAAAAACAAAATAGGTTGGGACAAATACAAAACCAAGAGAAGCAAGTGTCATAAGTAAAAAAGAAAAACTTAACAGAATTTTACTGCCAAAACGTTCAGATAAAAAGCCAGCGGGGATTGACATTATACCATAAGCAATGAAAAAGGAAAAAGGCAAGAATCCAGTCATAACAAGACTCAGATCAAAACTTTTTTTGACATCGACAATGATTGAATTGAGGATATTGGTGACCAAGGAAATAACAAAGAATATCAGCATAACCAAGAACACAATATGGAGGTGCCTTTTTGGAGCCTGCGCTTTATTTATAACTTTTTCCATAGACATATATTAAAAGGATATAAAATAGCAATTTAAGTTAACGATTTCTTAAATAAACTTGAATGTATAATTTAATGTTAGATACTAAGCTACATATATTGGTTGTGTTAAACAAGTTTACATAAGCTATTTAAAAATGCATTAAAACAGTTTTGTATATTATAAATTAGATATTTATAAAAAGACTTTTTTTATAACACTATAATCAATAACTGGCATATCCTCTTCAGTAATAGTTTCTTTTAGAAAGCATTCACCTCATTAATTATATATTGAATATATTTGAGAGATTCCTGATAATAATGAAAAAACTGAGCGTATTTATTTATTTTATTCTTTTATCCTGTTCTAAGGATATTACGGTTGATGAATCGAGATCAGCTTTAGAATTTACTTTGTCGGTATCATCTTATGAGGGAGGAACTGTAAATTATGACAATTCAACCGACGGGGTTTTTTCTGATGGGGAAATAGTCAACATCTCTGCAGTAGCTAATGAGAATCATTATTTTATTGGTTGGTCTAATGGATCCCGAGAAAATCCAATTAAAATTACTGTTAACTCAAACACCTTTATTACGGCCAAGTTTATTAATAAACAAGATTTAATTACCCGTTTTGAACAAATTGTTATTGGAAATGGAGATAATGGTCCAGTGTATACTTTAAAATGGAGGCAAATGAATCTATTTTTAGATGGATCTTTAACATCCGAGTTTAAGGAAGAGTTAGGACTTTTTGTAAGAGAATTAAATTTTTTACTAAACAATGATCAAGACTTTTCAATTAATCAGGTAACAGAACTTTCAGATTCTGATGTTCATATGATGAGAACTGATTCGCATACTTTTAAAGGCGTTTATTCAGAATTTGAAGATATCCCGCTTGAAAATTATTATGGATATGCACTATGGTGGTTTAATGACTTCGGTAATATAGAATCCGGAAAAGTTTTTATTAACTCCCAGTCAGTGTCGAGTAATGTTGTGATTAGATGGGCTATAAGACACGAGTTAGGGCATATTTTAGGGTTAAAACACACAACAGAAGAATCAAGTATTATGCATCCTAATCATAGACCTGGGGTAAATGATGTTTTTTCTGATTTAGATAAAGAAGCTTTACGATTCCTTCACGATGAAAGAATGAATGTTTTTTCTAATACTGATGAATCCAGGGAAGTTTTGGAAGGAATTCTGGGAATAAATAACACCAACAAAGCAAAAAACAAACCAAACACAAGTTTTGAAAGCAAAACAAAACCAGGTGGTATTATCTATGCCTGCGGAAAATAATCTAAAGTAAGTCTAAGCAGAATAAGAGCAGAAGTGAACAGTTAAATGCTCCATCACCTCAAAAAACCGATTACTTTCCGCGACCTGCTTTACGGACTATCGAGCTGCTTTTAGAGCCGCCTTTGGCTTTTGGTGCTTTTTTAGCACTTGTCTTATCATCGTTTTTTACGGTTCTGTTTCCAAAAAATTTACTTGACATAGGTTCTTGTTTTTAAGCGTTCTTATGATTTAGAGTAAAGGTAAGCTTTTATTTAAAGTGTTAAATCGCTGAAATGAGTTAAAAATTAAACTTAAAGTCAATACAGTTCCGTAATTTTAAGATTGTATATATTTCTGTATTATGTTTAAACATCTCATGTCTTTTCTAGTGGTTTTTGGCTGTTTGCTTGGCTCACAAAAAGCGTGTGGCCAAGGCGGAGATCTTTTGATTCAGCAGTACGGCAAGACCGATATAGAAAATATAGGTTTAAGAAGATGGAATTATGATGCACATCTTTTATTTAATCGATTCAATACTTCTGATCGGGAAACAAAAGGGAAATTAGGTATGAGTATTGGCGCTTCTGTACAATACAATTTCAAGAAAAGTTATGGGTTGAGGTCAGGTGTTACGCTTCACAGAATCAACTATGCTTATGACTTGGCAGCCGACTCTTCTAAAGACCAACTTATATTTTTGTCAGTTCCGCTTAGTGGTCGCTTATATCCGGTAAAAAAGGTAGTTATTGAATTGGGTATTGTCTATAATTTTTTTCTTAGTACAAAAGGTGATCCACCAGCCAATTTAGAAGATGAGTCCGTTTCTTATCCTTCGGGAACTTTCAATGACAGCTTTGGAATGCTTTCGGCTGTTCACTACAAGGTCAGGAACCGGTTCAGCGCCTCTTTACAGTATCAGTTTCAGAAAAATAACACCAACCCGCTTCAAAGAGAAACAAGTGCCTTCTCGGGTTTATTGCTTGGAATTCATTATACCCTTCTGTCGGATAAAATTTCTCCCAACTGATGCGTTAGTGCACTGCTTATTTTAGTAGTTTTTTTGACTTCCTTTTAGATATTTTTTTCAATGGTTTTGAGTCTCCCTCATCAAAATAATATTCGTCTTGCCTCTTAAATTTTGAAGGATAGCTATCGCCCATTGCTGTTTTTGCCTCTATTCCTGGTCTGAATATAACTTTAGGGCGCAGATAGACTTTAATGTTGGGGTCTAAACTCATAAGCCACTTCCCTTCTAAATAATACCATACCTCATCATCTCCAAGGGTAACTCGCATTCCGTTCTTGGCGTTGAGATTTCTACCGCCTTCTGATTCAAAAAATCCTGAATATCCATTATATCGCAAGGATAGCTCGTTTGTAGTTTCTACTGAAACAGATTTTTGAATTAGCCCAGACTTATATGAATCATGAAAAAAAACAGACCCCTCAACTCCCGCCATATCTATCGCTCCCGAAGCTCCATCTACTTGACTTCCAGTGTATTTAGTCATCCCTTCGTTTATGTTTAAATTTTGTTGTGCATGAACAAAACATATTGATAATAAAGCCAATGCAATAAAGTTTCTCATTACTATTCTTCTTTTTTCATCTTAATTAAAATAACTCCATTCTTACCTTTTTCTCCCATTTTTTCGATTGCTTTTGAACCCTTAAGAACATCGATGCTTTCAATAGAGTCTACCGAAATAGTAGACACATCAAACCCGGGTTCCATTTCTTTTCCGTCTATTATGATAATCAGTTTTAATTCATCTGAACTAATATTGATTTTAACTTCTTTATTGTCGTCGGAAATAAAAATAGCCTCTCCAGTTAGATTTGATTGAGTGCTATACTCAAATGCTTGAATTTTTTCAGGATTCAAAGTGTCAGACTGCTTCGTAATCCATTGAATTGCTTCATCAGAATCATTCCCTTTAAAAATAAACACCTTTTTTGATGAATGAACCAATGTGTCTCCCTCTTCTTTATGTTGAAAATAATTTAGTGCCGGATCCTCACCAAAGAAAAAGATTTCAGAATCTCCATCCTTCAATGAAGCAATCATTCCCGAAGAAATTAAAGCAGTTTTTTTGCGAATTGGATTTTGGGGTTCAACTTTTGATTCAGGACTCATCTTGTAAATTTTGATGGTAAGACATGAAGTCATGATAATGCTTAATGCTAAAAACAACAGCCCTTTTTTCATCTGAAATAGTTTTATGATATTCGGGTAAAGTTAATCAATCCGAATTAAAAAAGAAAAATACTCTTCATTTAGAAACCACCGTGTCAAAAAATCGGCTTATTGTAATGTTTAGATAATGATGTCCTTTTTGTGGTTGGGTTTTGTTGTCCGGGCTTCTGTTAAAATATATTAAGGCTAATCGCCAGTTGTTTTTATGAACGGCATAGCCAGCCTCAATAGTAGCTCGGAGTCGATTTACTGGAACAGTAAAGCGAGCATTGTCATTAAAGAAACTTCCTGAAAGCATATAATCATGTGCAATAAATTGTAACCGAAGACCAAAATATACCCCTTCGCCTTGTTGGTTGTCAATCAAAACATTTCCCTGCTTTGTCAAAACAGTTTGTTCTCCAAGAGCTAAACCCAAAGCACCTCCTGCAGAAACGTTTTGAGTGCCTATTGTAGTAAAAACATGAGACTGAAGCGCAACTTTTTGCCTTAAATTCCAGCGTTTATAAGAATCTGTAAAGAAATTTACATGAAAAGCATCTGGAATCTCATCAGTCCAGACGAGTTTGGGTAGTCCCAAGATTAATCGATGGTAATTGTTTTGCATCCACTTTGCTCCCGATGCCGACCCTGTTACTCCCAATTGAATTCCCCATTGGGTTTGTTTGTTTAAGCTATGCTCTTTTTGGAATGTTAGCTTCAAAAAAGACCACCCTCCATAAGGATAATCGAATAAGTTTGTGTCGGATGTATAACGATCGTTAGGGGTGTATAGTTCTTGTCCCAATTCCCAAAGTAAAAACTTCTTTATGTCGATTTCTGAGGACGCCTCTTTGGGTTGAAGTTGTTTTCCGTATTGTAAAAATATTCCACTTGAATAATATCGATCCAACTTAAAATAGAGGTCGTTATCTATATTTAAGTTGAAATATTCTTGAGCATAAACAGCCTTTGATGTTATTATAAAAATAAACACCAAGAGGTATCCCGATTTAAAAAGCTTCTTTATCAAACTACTAAGTTAAGGTATTATGAAATATAGCGCTAACGGTTTTTGAGAACCAAGAGGGGAATTATAGAGAAAAAGTCTTTCTTGTAAACAACATCTGACTCCATAAGTTTCTCAAAAAAGCCACGCTTTCGGGCAAAAACAATCAGAATCTCGGGTTTAATGGACTGAAAATGTATGAGAACGCCTTGATAAACAGTTGCGTTTTCTAACGAAACTAAACCTTCAGAAAGCTCTACAACCTCATGATCAATATCTAAACGAGCTGCTTCATGTCCAGGGGTTTTAACTAATAAGAGGTTTACTTTAGTTTTGAATGTTTTAATTAGAACCTTTAGAGGAGCTAGGGATTGTTCGCCTTTAATCTTACCTTTTTTAAATGCAAATAATCCTTGCTTAGGAATACTAAACTCATAATCAATTGGTACCAACAAAACAGGGATTGATGTTTTCTTGATGATTTTTCCTGATATTTTACCTAGAAACAACTTTTCATTGATGTCGTTGCTTCTTGGACCTACAACAATTAGGTCTAAGCCTATTTTCTTATCTAAGGATTCTATTCCAGTTATCAAATCTCCTTTGTAATTAACCATTTTAATGTCAACAGAATCCGTTTGAACCGATTTCACAAGTTCTTTTACGCGTTTAAAATTCCGTGAATTAATAACTTCTTTTGCAGATGAAATTTGAGCAGGTATCGATGCTGCATTATAAGAATCAATAACAAAAAGTGAGGCTTTGAAATGTTTGGCTAATTCTACCGCATAGGCTAATGTGCTTTTTCCATTGGGTGAAATACCTATTGGGACAAGGATATTTTTCATAATTTGGGGTTAATGATTATTTAAAGCACAAAAATACTAGTAAAGCATTGAGTAAAAGAATATTCTATCTTTTATTTTGCTTTCTATACCGAAAAGCTTTTTTAAAGCTCTTTTTTGAGTAGTGCACCCTAAAGATTATTTTTAGGTAGAAGTAAATTCAGAAAAATTACAGAACTTGCGGATTGCTTATATTGAGTTTTTATAAACGGAGTATACTTTTATTATGGCACATAAAATAAGAATTACAAAAGAGTTCAATTTTGAAACTGGGCATGCGCTTCACGGCTATGACGGGCTGTGTAAAAATGTTCATGGACATAGTTACAAGCTTGCGGTTACCGTTATTGGAGCTCCTATTGTAGATGCTAAACAAACCAAAAACGGAATGGTTATTGACTTTAGCGATTTAAAAAAAATAGTGAAAGAAGAAATTGTGCTTCCTTTTGATCATGCTACGGTTTTGAATGTAAGCTCTCCACACAAAGAGCTTGCAGAAGAAATGGAGTCAAGAGGGCATAAGGTTTTGAAGGTAAACTACCAGCCTACTAGTGAAATGATGGTTATTGATTTTGCAGGGAAAATAAAAAGTCGCCTGCCCGAAGGAATTAGCCTGTATTCGTTAAAATTGAGAGAAACAGAAACTTCTTTTGCCGAATGGCATACTTTGGACAATAACTAAAATCCAAGCCCTTCTAGATCTTCTTTTTTGTTTTCCTTATTCAAACCATTTGTCGGTGTTTCTTGCTGACAATCGATAGGGATCGTCAGTTTTTCTGGTGCTTCAAAATCTTCCAAAGAAATTCCTAATTCTGGAATTTCATAGGCTCCACGCATATACATTGCCCATATAGGTAAGGCCATAGTAGCTCCCTGACCAAAAGCAATATCTTCGAAATGAACTGCTCGATCATCTCCTCCTACCCAAACTCCTGTAACTAAATTAGGAACCATCCCCATAAACCATCCGTCACTTTGGTTCTGAGTTGTACCTGTTTTTCCTGCAATAGGGTTTTGAAATTGGTAGGGATATCCGGTCACTACATTTTTGTATGCATAGTTTGCTTCGTCTGCCCCTTGATGGCGTAAGCGTATTCCTGATCCAGACTCAGTTACCCCTTTAAGTAAATCAACGGTAACATAAGCAGATTCTTCACTCAAAACATCAGTTGTTTCTGGAACCACTTCAAAAAGAACTGTTCCATTTTTATCTTCTATTCTAGAGATCATTATGGGCTTGACATAAATTCCTTTATTTGCAAAAGTACTGTATGCTCCAACCATCTCAAACAGGCTAATGTCAGGAGTTCCTAGAGCAATAGAGGGGACCCTGGGCAAATAGGAGGTAATGCCCATCTTTCGAGCTAAGTTTATTACAGGCCTAGGGCCTACTTTGTCCATTAAACGAGCACTTACAGTATTAACAGAATTCGCCAATGCATTTTTTAGGGTTCTCATTTGTCCATACTTATTACCCGAATTTTTTGGACACCAAGCGTCAACATTTCCATGCATCATTGGCTCTATACAAAATAAAGCGTCGGGTAAAATATCACATGGTGAAAGTCGCAACTGGTCAATTGCTGTAGCATATAAAAACGGTTTGAAAGTCGAGCCAATTTGTCTTCTTCCTTGGTAAACTTGATCGAACTGAAAATGCTTATAGTTAAACCCACCAACCCAAGCTTTAACATGACCTGTTAATGGGTTCATAGACATCATAGAAGCCCTTAAGAAATGCTTATAGTATCGTATAGAATCCAAAGGAGTCATAATGGTGTCTCGATCACCCTTCCAGCTAAATACTTCCATAGGAACTGGCTTTTTAAAAGAAGCCCATATCGTTTCTTCGTTTTCCCCTGCCACGCGCATCTTTCGCCAGCGTTCCGATCTTCGGGCTGTGTTTTGGAGTAAGGTGTCTATTTCTCCTTCACGTAAATCTAAAAAAGGAGCTGTTGGGTTTAACTTAGGTGTGTTTTGAATAAAAAATTCTTTTTGCAAATTCGACATGTGTGCTGCTACAGAAGATTCTCCTATTTGTTGTAATCGGGAATCGATTGTAGTATAAATTCGTAAGCCATCTCGAAAAATATCATAGTTTATTCCGTCAGCTTTTGGATTTTCCTTAGTCCAAGTACGCATGAATTTTTGTAAATAAGCTCTAAAATAAGTTGCCAATCCCTCTCGGTGTGAGTCGGGTGTGAAGTCAATTTCTAGTGGCATTAATTTGAGAGAATCTTGCTCACCCTCTGAAATAAAACCGTTTCGTTTCATTTGTTGAAGTACTACATTTCTTCGTTGTTCTACTTGAGTGGGTCGCCTTATTGGATTAAATAGAGAAGAGTTTTTTAGCATTCCAACCAAAGTGGCCGATTGCTCTATTGTTAGTTTTTTCGGAGTCGTATTAAAGTAAATTTTTGCAGCCGACTGAATTCCATCAGCGCTGTATCCAAAATCATAAACGTTTAGATACATCGCTATGATTTCTTTTTTGGTATAGCTTCGTTCTAATTGAACTGCTAAAACCCATTCTTTAAATTTCTGAAGAACGGCTTGAGCTTTATTTCTTGAGCGTACTCCGACAAAAAGTTGACGTGCCAATTGTTGACTGATCGTGCTTGCTCCTCCTTTTTTCCCAAGATAAAACAATGCACGAAGTGTTCCTTTGAGGTCAATTCCTGAATGACTAAAGAATCGTTCATCTTCTGTGGCGATAAGAGCATTTACTAAATTCTTTGGGAGTGCATCAAAACTAATTGGTGTTCGGTTATCGTTAAAATAAAATTTTCCTAGAACAAAACCGTCACTAGAAATAATTTGAGTGGCTAAATTAGTTTTTGGGTTTTCGAGCTGTTGTAAGTCTGGCATTTCACCTAAAAATCCAAGGGCTGCACTAGAAAACAAAACAACAACAGATAGAATTCCTGTAACAAAAGAAATCCAAAAAAAACGAAGCAGGTTTTTGTAGGGGTTTATGCCCTTTTTCTTAGGCTTTGATTTCCTTTTATTTTGAGTTGCCATTAGGGTTGTCTTAGTGGTTGTGTTTGAGGTTCAATTGCTATTCCAACATTTAATATTCCGTCTAAAATAGAAACGCCTTCTACCGATCCATTATTGCGTACTCGCTGAGAAATTTCAACAAAAAAGGGACCCTTGTGAGGTGGAAGCCAATTTTCTTTCCAACTCAATTTACTTTCCTTAACTTCTAAAAAACCCGTTCCAAGCCAATTCCCTTTTGGATCAGCCATTGCATATTCTAGCGTATCTCGAGCGATTACCTGAACGGAATCTCTGAGCTCTGCTATCAAAAATAAGTTTGCGTATTGATAATCGTTTGAATTTCGGATGTGTATGAATACATCTGAAGATGCGACTTGAGATTCTGGAATGGTAAATTGAATCATTTCTGTAGAAGGCCATCCGCTTGAAAGCTCATGATAAGACCTAAAATGATCACTCGAGTTGCATGAAACGAGAACTATAAAAGCTACGAGAAGGGCAGCCTTACGCATTTTTCTTTGAGTTATTGTTTTTTTTGGAGCGAGACTTGTTTCTTCCTTTTTTATGCTTAGGACGATCGAATCGATTCAGGCTGTCTTGCCCAACTACATTTTCAAATACTTTTTCAGGGGCTTCTACTTTATCTTCGTGAGCGAAATCTTCTAAGCTAGAAACTGGTTTTTTAGCTTTGTTTAAAGATATAATTTTATTGGCCTGATCAGAAGTTAACAAATGCCAATTCATCCATTCACCTTTATAGGTATACCATAAATATCCTTTGAAAATATCGATTTTTTGACAAATTCCAACTCCCTTTTCTGTTTGAAGTTTGGTTTCCATTTTTGGAAACTTCTTCAATGCATTTCGGTAAGAGTCTAATTCATAGTTCAGGCAGCATTTCAACTTTCCACATTGCCCTGAAAGCTTTTGAGGGTTCAAAGAAAGTTGCTGGTATCGAGCGGCAGAAGTAGAAACAGATCTAAAATCTGTAAGCCATGTAGAACAACACAACTCCCTTCCGCATGAGCCAACTCCTCCTAATCTTGCAGCTTCTTGACGTAAACCAACCTGGCGCATATCTACTCGAATGCTGAATGCTTGTGCCATGTCTTTTATAAGTTGACGGAAATCAACTCGCTTTTCTGCTGTATAATAAAAAGTAGCCTTAGAGCCATCACCCTGAAATTCTACATCCGAAATTTTCATTTCTAAATGTAAATAAATTGCCATTTCTCTTGCGCGTTTCTGAATGGTTTCCTCTCGATCACGAGCTGCCTGCCAAACATCAATATCTTTTTGACTTGCCTTGCGGTATATTTTTAAAACTTCTTCGCTTTTTTCTGAAACGCTTTTCTTTTTCATTTGAAAACGAACCAACTCTCCAGTTAAAGTAACCTGACCAATGTCGTGACCACTTTGTGCCCCTGTAGCAACTAAGTCCCCAATACTTAAACTCAGGTCTGCTTCTTTTCTATAAAAAGCCTTTCGGCTGTTTTTAAAACGAACCTCAACAATGTTACAAGCTTCTTGCCCGTTTGGCAATTGCATGTTAGAAAGCCAATCAAAAACAGTTAGTTTATTACAACTGTCCGTTCCACAAGTACCGTTACTTTTACAGCCCCTAGGGGAACCGTCTGATGTAGAACATGAAGCGCAACTCATATGTAAAAATTTGTTAAAGCGTTAAAGGTAAAGATACAGTTATTTAATAAAAACAAAACACTTCCTTTTTATTATTGGTTTTTATATTTCAAAATCTCTGAGCGTCCTTTTTTAAATATTTTATTACTGTTATGCGCTCCTTTTCTTAAGACTTTTTGTTCCTCCAAAGGCAGTTGAATTATCTCGTTACATGCATCCGAGCAACAGGTTTGCATTTTTCCCTGACACGATTCGCATTGTATAAACAATAAATGACAAGCTTCGTTTGCGCAATTTACATGGGTGTCACCTAAAGCGCCACATTGATGGCAATGGGCAACAACATCATCCGTAATTCGCTCGCATCGTCTTTCATCGAACACGAAATTTTTGCCAACAAATTTATTTTCCAAATCGTTGTCTTTTACTTGTCTGGTGTATTCTATTATTCCGCCTTCTAGTTGGTAAACATTCTTAAATCCTTTGTGCTTAAAATAGGCACTTGCCTTTTCGCAACGAATTCCGCCAGTACAATACATTAATAGATTTTTTTCTTCTTTAAGATCTTCGAGGTCTTTCTCAATAATGGGTAATGAATCTCTAAACGTGTCCACATCTGGAGTAACTGCGCCTTTAAAGTGGCCTATTTCGCTTTCATAATGATTTCGCATGTCCACACAAATAGTATTTGGATTGGAGAGCATGTCGTTGAAACCTTCTGCATTAAGATGTTGTCCTTTTTGAGTTACATCAAACGTTGAATCGTTGAGCCCGTCTGCAACAATCTTATCGCGCACTTTAACCTTTAATTTTAAAAACGATTTTAGATCTTGCTCAACAGCAATATTCAGTCGGATGTCTTTTAAAAAAGGAACTTGATCCAAATGGGCTTTGAACTCCTCAAACCGAGGAGCGGGAACCGACAACTGAGCATTAATCCCTTCATAGGCAACATAAATTCGTCCCAAGACTTCCATGGGGTTCCATGTCAAGAACAGGTGGTCTCTAAAAAGTTGTGGATTGCCAATTTGGGCATATTGATAAAAGGATAACGTGAGCCTTTCTGTTCCGGCTTCTTCGAGCATTACCGCCCGTTCCTTCGCGCTTAATTTATTGTACAGTTGCATGCTATACTTTTTTAAGGTGAATGATGCTGCAAAGATATAAAAACTTCATTCACTTTACTAAGTCAAACACCAAAGACCATTTGAGGTGTAACCATAAAAAAAATGAGTCAACATGAAATATTGTTAATAAACCCTTAGGCTTTTGAGGTAAATCAAAATAAAGAAAATAGTACATTAGCAGTAAAGAATAAAACTATGGCAGACGACAAATCAGCGAAGCTAAAAGCGCTTCAGCTTACCTTAGACAAACTAGATAAAACATACGGAAAGGGCTCTGTAATGAGGCTTGGAGATTCAGCAATTGAAGAAGTAGAAGCCATTTCTTCGGGGTCATTAGGTCTTGATATTGCATTGGGTGTGGGGGGATATCCTAAAGGTAGGGTCATCGAAATCTATGGTCCAGAATCTTCCGGTAAAACAACCTTGACGCTACATGCAATTGCAGAATGTCAAAAAGCAGGTGGTATTGCTGCCTTTATAGATGCAGAACATGCTTTTGACCGCTTTTATGCCGAAAATTTAGGCGTAGATGTTCAAGAACTTATTATTTCTCAACCTGATAACGGAGAGCAAGCGTTAGAAATTGCTGATAACCTAATACGGTCGGGTGCGGTTGACATTGTAGTAATTGACTCTGTAGCAGCATTGACTCCAAAAAGTGAAATCGAAGGGGAAATGGGAGATTCCAAAATGGGACTTCATGCGCGTTTAATGTCCCAGGCTCTTAGAAAACTTACGGGTTCAATTAGCAGAACTAACTGTACTGTGTTTTTTATAAATCAATTGCGTGAAAAAATCGGAGTGATGTTCGGAAATCCCGAAACTACGACGGGAGGAAACGCATTAAAATTTTATGCCTCTGTACGTTTGGACATTCGAAGATCTACTCAAATTAAAGATGCTGACGCCAAAGTACTAGGAAATAAAACACGAGTAAAAGTGGTGAAAAATAAAGTTGCTCCACCTTTTAGAACTACAGAATTTGACATCATGTATGGAGAGGGTATTTCTAAAATCGGAGAAATTATTGATCTAGGTGTTAACTACGAAATAATTAAAAAATCCGGTTCTTGGTTTAGTTACGGAGACACAAAAATAGGGCAAGGGCGTGAATCTGTTAAAACCCTTTTACAGGACAATCCCGACCTGATGGATGAATTAGAACAAAAAATACTAGAATTGCTAAAAGCTGTTGAATAAGCTTTTTATTTTCAAAACTTATCAAAACCCGCTTCTTGCGGGTTTTATTTTTTAGCGTTTTTAATCCCTGCTAAAACCGGGAGTATTGCCATTATATACATTATTGGGCCGTAAATAGCAGCAACTATTGCTAAATCTGAATTAGCTATGGTAATTACGGCTAAGCTTATTGTTAAAGTCCCGTTTTGAATTCCGGATTCTATTGCTATTGTAAGGGCTTGTATAGCGGTTAGATTAAGCCATTTTGAAGTTAAAAAACCAAGAGCCATGGTAATTGTACTCAAAGAAACAAGTATGCCTAGTGTGGCACCTATGTTGGCGATAAATAAATCAAATTCGTTTACTAAGATAACAACAATCACTATTGCCAATAATATCGCTGATGCATTTCGCACAGGTGCTTCCATTTTATCTGCAAAGCCGGGAGCTTTCTTTTTTATTAGCATTCCAATAGTTAATGGAACGGCAATAACTGCGATTAAAGATTTAAAAACATCTAACGCAGGAGGTTCAACACTACCCATTTCATTTCCAAAATATCCAAATGAAAAGTTAATGATTAAGGGGATTGTAAAAATAGTAATTAAACTGTTTATTGCTGTTAAAGAAATAGAAAGCGGCAAATCTCCTTTGGCTAAAAGAGCAATTATATTGGAACTGGTTCCGCCAGGACAGGCAACTAACATCATTAATCCAATGGCGATAAAAGGCTCTGGTTTGAATAAAACACACAATCCAAATCCTACAAGAGGAAGTAAAATGATTTGATTGAAAAGACCTATGAGTAATGGTTTTGGGTTTTCTGCAACTCGTTTAAAGTCTTGAAGCGTAAGTCCAAGACCCATTCCGGCCATAATAATCATGATTGATATCGCCAAAAATAGTGTTGAAGCTTGATCCATGAGTTATTATTTCTTTTTCTTTTGAGCGATTATTATCTCCAAATCAACTGCTTTTTGCCCCCTATTTCTAGGATCTAGTTTTAATCCCATGAGAATTACATCTCGAGTTTCTTCTTGCAGTTTTTCTATGTCACCCATAGTTTTTACAGGTTGGATTTCAGGAAAAGTTTCGACGCGTAATACTCCTGGGAAACCAAAATTAGGCCTCCAGGGAAACTTTCGCTTACAATCCAAAAACGTCATAGGAACTATTGGAATTTGGTGCTCTATGGCAAGTTTAAAAGCGCCTCTTTTAAAAGAGTTTAATAAAATAGTATCGTCAATATAATTCACCTCTGGAAATATACAAACACTTCTACCTTTTTCGATTATCTTATTGGCGCGACCATATACACCCCAACGACTCTCAGAGCTGCTTCGATCTACTAAAATCGCAGCTCTTTTATATATACTTCCAAAAAGAGGAACTTTTATATATTCTTTTTTTCCAACAAATACAAAAGGGTTTTTGGATACGCGAAACATAACAAAAGGGTCTAAATAGCTAGAATGATTTGCAACCAAAAGATAAGATTTACCCTCTGGGAGAGGTTTGATAAATTTTGTTCTGACGTAAAAACCCATCCCAAATAAAATAAAAGGGGTCCATATGTTTCGTGCAATCCAATAAAGAGTCGGATATCCATTTTTATGACTAGCAACAAGAAATAAAATTGGAAAAAGCGTTATAATCGGAATTGCTGCAAGAATGTAAAACCATCCTCTCCAAAGCAACAATGCCGTTTTCTGAACTATTTGTAGCATCAATCAAAAATAGGCTTTTAGAAACTTCTATAAAATTTTAAAAGCAAAAATGCTGTAAGGGGATGACCAATAACTCTAATGTTCTTTTCTAAAATTGAATAATTTCTTAGGCAGTCCAAGACAATTTTTGAGTTGAAAAAAGTACCTTTACTTAAATAATTATTGGTATGGCTAGAATTCTTACAGGTGTACAAAGCACAGGAACCCCCCATTTAGGAAACCTTTTAGGAGCTGTTCTACCTGCAATTGCGATGGCAGATCAACCAGAAAACGAGTCCTTCCTTTTTATAGCTGACCTGCATTCTTTAACTCAAATTAAAGATGGTGCTGTTCTAAGAGAACACACCTTCAATACAGCTGCTGCTTGGTTGGCTTGTGGACTAGACACCGATAAAACCGTATTCTATAAACAAAGTGATGTAAGTCAAGTAACCGAGTTGAATTGGTATCTCAGTTGTTTTTTTCCATACCAGCGCCTCACTTTAGCCCATTCTTTTAAGGATAAAGCGGATCATTTAGCAGATGTAAATGCTGGGCTATTTAGTTATCCAATGTTAATGGCTGCGGATATTTTGCTCTATGACGCAGAAATTGTTCCTGTCGGAAAAGATCAGTTACAACACCTCGAAATTACTCGATACGTCGCAGCTCGATTCAATAATCAACAAGGAGAAACCTTTGTTTTACCTAAAGCACAAATTGAAGAAGACACTCAGATAATTCTGGGGACAGACGGACAAAAAATGAGTAAATCTAAAAACAATACAATCAATGTTTTTTTGCCAGAAAAAAAACTGCGCAAACAGATTATGGGAATTCAAACGGATTCAACTCCTGTGGAAGATTCCAAAGACCCTGATAATTGTAATGTGTTCGCTCTCTATTCATTGCTCGCAACTGAAGCTCAGATTTTGAACTTACGAGAACAATATCTTGCAGGGGGAATGGGGTATGGCCTTGCAAAACAACTGTTGTTTGAACTCATATTAGACACCTTTGATGAAGCTAGAACTAAATTCGAATACTACCAAAAAAATCCTGCTGAGGTTTCTATTGCACTAGCCAAGGGAGCTCAAAAAGCACAAAAAATTGCTACTGAAGTTCTTATGCGCGTTCGAACTAAAATAGGGTATTAAATTCGTTCAAACTGTTTCCCCGCCAAAGGCTTAACTGGCATAGAGGGGTGTAATCCAAACTCTCCTAGTCAGAGGACTTTCTTTTAAACCGCAGGCATATCATTTTCAGTAAGTTCAGGAATTTATTATATTAGAGTATTATTAACCATAAATCAATTAAAATGAAAAAAATCTTTATTTTCTTATTATCAATTCCAATATTTATTAGCTGTACAAATAGTAATATTGGTCCTTCAGAAGAGGATGTAGCAACTTTTAATAAAAATGTAGAAACTTGGAAAATGGCAGCTAATGGCTTTACTTCAGAAGATCCTGAAAAAGTAATGAGTATTTTTGCTGATTCTTTAAAATGGAATAATCCTGAAGCCTTAATGGAAGTTACTAAAACCAAGGCAGATCTTACTGCAGCAGTTAATTTCTACATAAATAATTTTGATAATATTACATTTACTAAAGATGATTATTATGGAGGAAGCCTTTATTCTACTGATCAAACATCATCATCCCCTGATGCACTTAGAGTTTATGGAAATTGGTCTTTAACCGACCCTGAGTCAGGAGCTGATATAGCTTATAAATGGATGGGTGTTTTAAGATTTAACGAGGACGGAAAAGTTTTTGATTTTGCAGACTGGTTTGATGTAAGTAGTATTCCTAGTCAAATTGAAGGAACTTATAAAAGATAAAATTTACTTTCTAATTTTTATTAATTATGCTATTTGGATGCCCCCTTTTAATCAAGGGGGCTTTTTTAAACCACAGGCATATCATCTTCATTATGTTCTGGGATTTGTTGTTTTTTCTTTACTTTTATATTGTATCAAGAACGCATTTAGCGTACCAACCGATATTCTCGAGACACGGTGGTTTAGAATACGAGACGCTCGTCTAAAACAATCGAGAAATCATATTCATCTTGGTCATAAATGACGTTTAATAAAAAAAACTATTATAGCTATTTTTTCAGGAGAAGTAACAATCAAAGTAAGATTCAAAGACATTCAAGTTGCAGTTGGTTATGGAATGACCTCAGCAATAATTAAGCATAGATGTGTCGAACAGGCTTATGCAAAATCTCCTTGGTCAAAGATTAAAAACCAAAAAGATGATAGGTTTGAGGTAATTTTCGAGAAGGAAAATATCGAATAGAGTGTTTTATTAAAAACAGTCCAAAATTGATTAAAAAAAGTATTCAAAAAAAGCTCAAAATTAGTGAAAATTGCTCAAAAATGTCTGAAAAATGAATTTCTACGAAAAGTGTATTTAGAGACATTCTCTTCAATTTTTTATCAAGAATTGAACTTCAAGGTGTCTTATTAGATATTAAGGGTTCATTTTATTAAATTTAGTGATTATATAGATAATATTAGACCCTTTTATGAGTAATAAGATATCATTCTAACAATAACTGTTTAAGGCTGCGGATAAGCTAAGAAAGAATATAGATGCCTTCTTTTTTATAAATATTTCTTCCTGATTTACTGCAGGAAATAGGACTCATGTCTATCAATCCCTTTGAGGTGAAAAGTTCCTATGCCTTTAATTTTAAGTAGGTTACTTTTTTTCTTTAAGAACTGCTTGGGCGCTTCTACAGTTTTCAACAAGTTTTTTTGCGGTGATGTCACCAATTCCAGGTAAAAGCTGCAACAATAAAGCCGCTTGAATAGACGTTAAGTTCATAAGGATATTATGGTTTAGGGTTTCTGACTACAAAACAAAAAAATTGTCGAAAGGGTTTTTAAATTTATTACATTTGAATATGAATTTGGTACAATACACAAAAGAACTTCTTTATCAATACGAATGTGTCATCATTCCTGGGCTGGGTGCTTTTTTGACTCAACCGGTTACAGTTCGAATTGACAGAGAAAAAGGGATCTTTTTCCCTCCCGGTAAAGTACTGTCTTTTAATGGATTACTGACTCATAACGATGGCTTACTCGCAAATTATATTGCGATGAAAAAATCGATTTCCTACGAAAGTGCCCTTCAAGAAATAAATGAAGAGATTGTAAAATGGAGAGCAAATTTAGATTTTCAGTACCCAGTAATTCTTAGCGGAATAGGAGAATTAATCTTAAATTCAGAACAAAAAATAGGATTTACACCTTTTGATCAAATTAATTTTGATAAAAACTCGATAGGTTTAAACTCTTTTTCGAAAAAACCCCTTTCAGAAAAATCAACAACAACAAAATATATTACTAAAAAAACAATTGTTATGGAAGATACAAATAATGAAGATTTAGCTTTTACTCCTGAAACTAAAAAAAAGAAACCTGCTTACTTGAAATACGCTGCAGTTGGTGTTTTGGCAATTGGCTTGCTTGCAGTTTCTTATTTCCTTGGTAATCAGTACTTGACTGACGAACGCTTGAAGTCTACCGAACTTGCTCAAGAAAAAATTAAAACCAAAGTACAAGAAGCTTCTTTTGATCTTGGTGAAATCGCTGCTTTAGAACTTAATGTTATTGCTGAAGATGTAGAGGATGAAAGTGTTTCTGAAATTGTAGATGGAGATTTCTTTAGTGTAATTGCGGGAAGTTTTCGAGAAGAATCAAATGCTTTAAAAATGCTTGATAAGCTTAAGGAAGAGGGGTTTGATGAGGCGACATTCGCAAAACAAAGTCCTGATGGTTTGTACAGAGTTGCTTACGGAAGGTTTGAAACTAAACGGAAAGCAATGCAATTGTATTATTTTTTAACGCAGACCTTAGAAGAAGAAGCTTGGTACTTAGCTGAGTAAAACTTTTTTACATTCTGAAGATCCAGCTTTTTGGATTTGTTGGGCTGCTGTTTTTAAAAACACTAAATTTTAATTTTGTTTTTCCAGTTTCTGGATTGGTAAATACTTTGCCTATCTTTTCTTTGGCTTTTACTTTTTGTCCCTTAATAACATAGACTTCACTTAGGTTTGAATAGGTTGTAATGTAATTTCCATGTTGTATTAATACAGTTGGATTACTTCCCTTAAATCCAATAATAGACATCACTTTCCCTTCAAATACTGCACGTGCTTCTGAACTTTGAGGAGTTGCAATCGTTACGCCATTACTTTGAATCATAGTAGTTTTGACAATGGGATGGGGTTGCTTTCCGAACTTTTGAACCACAACGCCTTGTTCTACTGGCCATGGAAGTTTTCCTTTGTTTGCAATTATATTGTCTGAGATTAACTGGTCTTCGGGAGTAAGGGTAAATACCTTTGCGTTCAAATTCTTCCCAGCAGCTTTGTTCGAAGCCGCAATAGCTTCTCTAATTAAGCGCTGAATTTCTTTATTAATAGCCGCTGCCTTTTTTTGTTTCTTTTTGATTTGAAAAACAAAACTTCTTTCTTTCTTTTTTAAAGCTTTAATCAATTGTTGTTGACTAGATTGCTCGTTCTTATACTGATGTTGCGCCGTTTTATTCTCTTTAACTAGTTCTTCTTTTTTAAGCTTTTGTGCCAATAAATCTGTGTTTAGCTGTTGTAATGTTTTTGTTTTCTCGACAATCAGTTCTCCCTGTTTTTTTCTAAAACTGGTATACTGATTTAAGTACTGAGAACGTTTATAGGCTTGTAAAAAGCTCTCTGAAGAGAACAAAAACATCATGCGGCTCTGACCAGAGTCACTCTGATAAGACTTTCTGATCATTTCAGAATAATCTTTTTTTAAATTCTCTAGATCTTTTCGCTGTTGTCCAATTATTCTTTGGTTTACGCCAATCTTTTGGGTAAGACGATTGGCTTGTTCGTTGGTAACTCGAATAAGTCTACCTCGAACATCTATTTTTAGACTGAGGTCTTCGAATTCTGTAAGTACTGATTTTTTTTGCTTCTCATTTGAAAACAAAAGCTTATTAATCTGTTTAATTTCTTCTTGTAATAGCTTTCTTTGGTTTTCAAGATTTTGTTGTCTTTGATCTTGCGCATTTGCGGTTTGAGCAAGAATTGTTAGTCCAAATAGAACGAATATAACTTGACGTGAAAAACCAGTTACCAATCTCATTATAGGCTTATTTTTTTATACCCCTTTGGAATAATAAAAGGTGTATAAAGGTTTTTTGGAAAATCTGTTCTTATAAAATCCAATTTTATTTGAATTAAGTTGGAACCATCGAAGAACGATATTTCAATTTCTTTAGGAAGTGTTTTGCCTTCCGTTTTTTGATACTTAGGGTATTTGATACTCAGAGATTGAGCTGAGCCGGGTATTATAAACCGTTGCTCTTTTAAGCGAAAAGTATTGGGGTCAAAAAAATAGGTTGGTCTAAATTGATCTCCCTTAGTTTTAGGAACTAAAACATAAAATTGAGGGTGTTCTATGCGTTCAAAATTACTTGTTCTCATTTCGGAAATGGGGTTTCCTAGAAGAACATTTTCCAAATCCTTAAAACTAAAACTTGTTCCTAATTGATCGTTTATAAAGCTTAAATCGCCGTCGTAATAGGTTTTTTGAAATTTTTCATAAAACCCAACTCGGGTTGGGGTGATTAAAACTTTTGCAATTGGAACCAATATAGAAGCACTCACCCAAAGCGCCTTGTTAGATTCCATTCTGAGGTTTAGACTAACTTGCTGCTTCTGCTTTCCGTCTGTATATTCAACTTTTACTCGGGCTCTAAATGTTTTTATTTTTGTTGATGCTTTGTCAATTTCTTTGGCTAGAATTTTGATTTCTGCATTTTTGACAGGCTCCTTTGTTGGTAAAACTGCTAAAGATTTACAGCTAAAAACAAGCATACTTGTAATCAGAATAAGTATCGTAGTGCGACAATTTAAAGTATTTTTCATTTGATCTCGGTATAATCGCCTATGCTTATTTGTGTAAATTTTCCGTCAAAAGTGACGTGATTCCCAATCATTGCTTGGTCGAGAATTGCGTTTGAAATATTACTATTGTTTTGGATTAAACTATGGCTTATCGTTGTGTTTTCAATAATTGTACCAGAACCAACAGAAACTCCAGGTCCAATAGTAACGTTTTTGAGATGTGCCTTGGGGCCAATATAACATGGAGGTATTACCGTCGTGTTTTCTATAACTGCTGTTGGGTGAATTAGTTCTCTCCCTTCCGCTTGCATAAAGCCCAACATCTTGGTGTTCGTTTCAAGGGTTATTTGCTTGTTCCCACAATCCATCCATGCTTCAACTTCTCCTGGTAAAAATAAATCCCCAGCCTCTATCAGTCGTTTAATTCCGTCGTTAATTTGATACTCCCCGCCGTGAATTAGTTTTTCATCTAAAACGGATTGCAAGGCTGCTTTTAATTTTCCTATTTCTTTAAAATAATAGATTCCAATTACCGCTAAGTTAGAAACAAACTCTTTTGGTTTTTCTACCAATTGGGTAATCGCGCCCTGATCGTTCAGTTGAACTACCCCGTATGCTTCGGGTTGCTTGACTTTTTTTACCCAAATAATACTGTCTGCTTTGGGGTCTAAACTAAATTGCGCTCGGATTAATGTATCGGCATAGGCAACAACAGCAGGTCCAGATAGTGAGGGTTCAGCACACATAATTGCATGACCTGTTCCTTGGGGTTTTAATTGTCTATAAATAGTTCCTTTTGCTCCAATGTCAGAAGCAATTTTTAATAATTGTTCAACTATTTCGGCTCCAAAGAAAGCTGGGTCTCCTATAATGAAACTGACTTCTTCTATGGGTTGGTTTACAACGCCCGCTATGTCGCGAACCAATTTCTCAACAATTGGAACTCCAGCAACTGGAATCAAGGGTTTAGGTATTGTTAAGGTATGTGGTCGAAGGCGAGAGCCTCGGCCAGCCATAGGGACTATAATTTTCATGTTTTTATTTTTTTCCAGTACTGCCAAAACCACCTGCTCCCCGTTCTGTTTCGTCGAGCGAATCTGAAGGTTCCCATAAAGCTTGCTCATACCTTGCAATAACAAGTTGGGCAATTCGCTCGCCTGGGTTTACAGTAAATATTTCGTTTGATAAGTTTACCAAAATTACACCAATTTCTCCACGGTAGTCTGCGTCAATTGTTCCCGGAGAATTGAGCACAGTCAATCCGTGTTTAGCCGCTAAACCACTTCTGGGTCTAACTTGAGCTTCAAAACCTTCGGGCAAGGCTATTTTAAGGCCTGTTCCAACAATTGTTCGCTCCAATGGTCCAAGTGTAACTGGGTTTTCTAGATGAGCTCGTAGATCGGCTCCCGCTGAGTTTACAGTTGCAAAACTAGGAAGATCATAAGGGCTTTCGTTAATAATTGGTACGGTGATCATTTTTCTTTTTTATACCCACTAAAAATACAAAAAAAGCTACGCATTAAGTTGAAGTCAATACTAAAGAAAAATTAAACTTGCTCTGGTTTTGAAAAAAGGCATGAAAAAAGCCCCTCAAAAAGGGGCTGATTCAATATGTTACTCTATAAAACTATGAACTAAGGGCTTCTGCTCCCCCTACTATTTCAAGGATTTCGTTTGTAATTGCAGCTTGACGTGCTTGGTTATAAGACAGTTTTAATTGGTCTCTTAACTCAGTTGCATTGTCTGTTGCTTTATGCATCGCAGTCATTCGCGCTCCATGTTCACTCGCGAAAGAGTCGCGTAGCGCTTTGAATAATTGCATTTTTATGCTTTTTGGCAATAACTCCTGAACAATATTTTCTTGGGTGGGTTCAAAAATGTAATCTGCTCCCGCAGTATTTTGATCATCCTGTTCAGAAACAATAGGCAACAACGTTTCGGTAGTTACAATTTGGGTAGCGGCGTTTTTGAAGCGGTTATAAACAACTTCAATTTTGTCGTACTTTTTACTTGTAAAATCTGCCATAAACGAATCTGCTATAGCGCTTGCATTTGAGAACGTTAGCTCGTCAAAAATTTCGTTGTTGTTTGTTTCTATCTCAGAACTCTTTTGTAAAATGTCGTTTCCTTTTTTACCAAGTGTAATAAGACTTACCTTTTTGTTTGCATAAACGGTGCTTATGTTCTTGCTTACTGCCTTAACTATATTTGAATTAAACCCACCACAAAGCCCTCTGTTTGAAGTAATCACAAGGACTAAAACGTTTTGGACAGGGCGCTGTTCTGTATATGGATTCTGCGTATCGCCATCAATTGAGCTACTTAAATTCTGAATCAACTCGGTAAGTTTATCTGAATAAGGGCGCATTGCCGTAATTGCATCTTGAGCTTTTTTAAGCTTCGCTGCAGACACCATTTTCATAGCAGAAGTGATTTGCATGGTCGATGAAACCGATGCAATTCTATTACGTATCTCTTTTAAATTAGCCATACTACTTGATCGTTTATTCGAATTGAGCTGCTACTTCTTTGGCAACACTGTTTAAGGTGTCTAGAACTTCGTCTGTTAGTTTTCCAGCTTTAATCGTTTCTAAAACGCCACGGTGTTTGCTGTTCAATATCTCGATATAGCTTTTTTCAAAAGCTTTTACTTGATTAACGGGAACAGATCGCAACAAGTTTTTTGAACCTGCATAGATAATAGCCGTTTGGTCTTCTACTGTAAAAGGATCATTTTGAGCTTGCTTTAGAATCTCAACATTACGTCTCCCTTTTTCAATGATATTTAAAGTAGCTGCATCTAAGTCAGAACCAAACTTAGCAAATGCTTCTAATTCACGGAATTGAGCTTGATCTAGTTTCAATGTTCCTGAAACCTTTTTCATCGACTTGATTTGAGCTGAACCTCCTACACGAGAAACCGAAATCCCTACGTTAATTGCAGGACGAACTCCAGAGTTAAATAAATCAGATTCTAAGAAAATTTGACCATCTGTAATCGAAATTACGTTGGTTGGAATATATGCAGAAACATCTCCTGCTTGAGTTTCAATAATTGGAAGTGCGGTTAAAGAGCCTCCTCCTTTTACTTTGTCTTTTAAAGAGTCTGGAAGATCGTTCATCCCTTTTGCGATGTCGTCATCGGCAATAACTTTTGCCGCACGTTCAAGTAAACGAGAGTGAAGATAAAATACATCTCCAGGGTAAGCTTCACGTCCTGGTGGGCGACGTAGTAATAAAGAAACCTCACGGTAAGCAACTGCTTGCTTAGATAAATCATCATATATAATTAATGCTGGACGACCTGTGTCTCTAAAATACTCTCCAATAGCTGCTCCTGCGAAAGGTGCATATACTTGCATTGGAGCAGGATCAGATGCGTTAGCCGCTACAATTGTCGTGTAAGCTAAAGCTCCTTTGTCTTCTAACACTTTTGCAATTCCTGCAACTGTCGACGCTTTCTGGCCAATAGCTACATAAATACAATATACAGGCTCACCTGCGTCAAAAAATTCTTTTTGGTTCAAGATGGTATCAATACAAACAGTAGTTTTACCAGTCTGACGGTCACCAATAACTAATTCACGTTGTCCTCTGCCAACTGGGATCATCGCGTCAATTGACTTAATTCCAGTTTGCATTGGTTCGTTTACCGGTTGACGATAAATTACCCCTGGAGCTTTACGCTCTAGTGGCATTTCAAATAATTCTCCTTCAAGAGCACCTTTCCCATCGATAGGATTACCAAGTGTATCAACCACACGGCCAACAATACTTTCTCCTACTTTAATCGAAGCGATACGTTCTGTTCGCTTAACGGTGTCCCCTTCAGAAATTTCTTTGGAAGGTCCTAATAGAACCACCCCAACATTATCTTCTTCAAGGTTCAAAACCATTCCTTCTAATCCTGAGTCAAAACGGACTAATTCTCCATATTGAGCATTAGAAAGCCCGTATACACGAGCGATTCCATCTCCTACTTCAAGAACGGTTCCAACTTCATCTAGAGAAGCTGCTGCCTCAAATCCTGCGAGTTGGTTTTTTAAAATTGCTGAAACTTCAGCGGGTTTAATTGCTGCCATAGTATCTATTTAAGCGCTGTAATTGGTTTGTGTCAATTCTCTTTTAAGTGTGTCTAATTTCTGAACTACACTTGTGTTATACTGTAAATCTCCAATACGTAAAATAAAACCGCCAATAATGGATGGATCTACTATACTTGTAAGAGTTAATTTAGCCGAAGATAATTCTCTAGCCTTGTTGAGTATCATTTTTTCTAATGCATTTGTTAAAGGGATTGCTGTAGTAACAATCGCTTTTTGCTTACCTTGCTGAACTTGGTATAGTTCAATAAATTGCTCTGCAACTTGATCCAATAAATTGATTCGGTTGTTGGTTGCTAATAAATCTACAAGACGTTTACTCCCTTCAGAAAGGCTAGAAAACAATTTGAAAATAGTTTCCTTTTTTGTTTCAATAGAAAGTACAGGATTATCCAAAAAGACAATCAAGTCTTCGCTTGCATTGCAAACATCAATAACTTCAACCATGTCTTGTTCAAGTGCTGGAGCAGTTCCCTGGTCTAGTGAAATGCTTAGAGCTGCTTTTGCGTAACGTAATGCGGCACGGTTATTTTTCATGTTCTTATTTTACTTCGATTTCTTTTACCAACTCTGAAACAAACTTTTCTTGAGCGGCTTGATCTTTCAATTCCGTTTGTAAAACCTTAGCTGCTATATCAACAGAAAGAGAAGCCACTTGACTTTTCAGTTCGTTAATTGCTGCTTTCTTTTCGTTTCGAATCGTTTCTTGTGCTTGAGCTGTAATTTTATCTGCTTCAGCTTTTGCATCTTCTTTGGCTTGATTTACGATTTTAATGCTCGCTGTTTTTGCTTCAGCTAAAAGAGCGTCACGATCAGAACGTGCTTCTTTTAAGATGCGTTTGTTATCCGCTTGAACCGCTTCCATGTCATCGCGTGCTTTTTCTGCGGCACTCAAAGATTCTTTTATAGAAGTTTCACGTTCGTTAACCGCATCTAAAATGGGTTTCCAAGCAAATTTTTTCAGTAATAACAAAAGGGCAACAAACAATAGTGTTTGCCAAACAAAAAGCCCTAATGAAAATTCTTCTAATAATTTTTCCATTTTATAAATTTATGGTTTAATCAATACTTTAAAAATAAAGCTGCAACCAACCGTTGCAGCTTTAAAACTGTTTTAGCTTACTGCAAATAGTGCAGCAAAACCAATACCTTCGATCAATGCAGCTGCAATTAGCATCGCTGTTTGAATCTTTCCGTAAGCTTCTGGTTGGCGGGCGATCGCATCCATTGCTGATCCTCCAATTCTACCGATACCCATTCCGACACCGATAACTACCAATCCTGCTCCTACCATTACTGGAATTTCCATAATTGTAAATATTAAATTAAACACTCTCATTAAAGAAACGCTTAATGCGCTTCAATTTTGTCGTGATGCTCATGCTCTTCCGAGGCAAAGCCAAAGTAAAGTGCTGATAACATCGTAAATATATAGGCTTGTAGCAAAGCTACTAAAACTTCAATCAAAGAAATTGCGAAGGCTAACCCAAACGATAAGGGGCTACCCAGCCAACTTTTAAATATAAACATCAATCCTATTAAACTCATCAATACAATATGACCGGCTTGCATGTTTGCATAAAGACGAATCAATAATGAAAAGGGTTTAATAAAGATCCCCAAGACTTCTATTGGGATTAAAATAATGTATAAAGGGATTTTTGCATACCACTTCATTGTCGATCCCAAAGGGTCAAATATATGAAGCCAGTAGTCTTTTGTTCCCGTAAGGTTTGTCAATAAAAACGTAATTAATGCCAAACAAAGAGTAACTGCAATATTTCCAGTTACGTTAATTCCTAATGGCGTTAAACCTAACATATTTAAAAACCATACGAAGAAAAATACGGTTAGTAAAAAACTCATGTACTTGCGATGTTTTTTTTCTCCAATGTTTGGAATGGCAATATCATCTCGAATATAAAGCACAATTGGTTCAAAAAAACGACCAACTCCAGAAGCGATTCCCCCGTTCTTAACATAAGAATCTGCAAGGCTTTTGAATAAGAAAAACATCAATAAAAAAGTAAACATAATGCTTACCACACCTTTCGTTATAGAAAAATCTAAAGGAGCTATATTGGTTGCATGACCATCTTCATCGGGGGTAATTGTTCCGGCTGCGTCAGTCTTGTATATTTTATTGTGGCTTATAGCATAATAGTTTCCGTCAACCTCAGCAACTGTGTCTCCGTGGTGGAATTTGGAAGAAGAAAAAACTTTAAGGCCATTATCCCAAATAATAATTGGAAGTGGAAACTCAAAATAAACATGTTCTCCAGCGTCGTTAGTATAAGAAAATAAACTGAAATCGTAAGAATCCTGCAAGTGATGCATGATGTATTCTTTAATTTCTTTTTTTTGATTTTCTTTAGCAGAAAGGTTCTCGGCGTTCTCTTGCTTATCTTTCGCATACACTACCCCCGTTAGGAGTAATGCTAGTAAAAATAAACTTTTTCTTTTAAGTAAAATCAACATATTAGCTCTGCCCATTGTTTCTCGAAATGCGATGCAAATGTAATGTTTTACATTAAAAAGAAAAACTCTTAACTCTTATATTTTGTTTAATTTTCTAACTAAAATACCTGTTTCTAAAAACAGGCCTGTAAAATAGGGTATAAAGAATGTTATTGCTTCAGATTTTTGGATGTTACCATCTGCTTTGTAGGCGGGATAAAAGACAAGGAAAAAAAGCATGAATTTAAGCAGGCTGCTCCCCATAAACAACATCCCCACGTGTTCTGTGTTTCTCTCAAAAACCTTAAATAGAGTCCATAAAATTATAGCTGCCAAGCAAAAGTTAGATCCATAGCTAAGAAGTAATTTGTTATCCCAGAGATGGGTTTCAAGTACAGATAAAATTCCTAAATGAATTAGAAGAACTACGGCGAATGCGCTAACAAAAAATAATGCGGTTTTAAATTTCAACTGTCGTTTAGATTTTTGGATTGTTTTTGAATGAGAACCAAAACCAAAACAACCCCAAAGGCAGAAAGAATTAGTGCCCAAACATTGCTTTGTGTGTCAAAATAAATGTCTAACCAATTACCACTTTTGACAGCTGCATAAACTACTAAGGCGATTTGGATGGCTAGAGAAGAAAATACAAGCCACCGATTAGGCTGTTTTTTCAATGTCTTTGTTTATTGATTTTACATCCGAAGAAGAGCGCATAGAACACTTAGCGTTAAAAATTGCTCCAGCCTCAACGATAAGTTTTCCAATAACAGCTTCCCCTTCAAGTTGACTTGATGACTTTAAAGAAAGAGTCTCTTTAACCTCTAGTTTTCCGTTAAATTTTCCCTCTATATCGGCAAATGTGCAAACAATAATCCCATTTATAATTCCGTCTTTTCCAATGACTACTTTCCCTGAAGTCTTGATTGACCCTTCTAAAGTTCCATCAATTCTAAAATCCGCTTCAGAAACAATATCCCCTGTTATTACTGTACTTTTTTCAATTCGATTGGGTTGTCCGTTGAGTTCGTTATTTTTCATATTGTGTTTATTTTTGTGCTGCATTCCAGCTTTTAAATAGTTGAATGTCTTTATATTGGGAAGACAAAACTACAAATTTATTTGAAATTGTAGCCGAAAGTTCTATTTCTGTTTCTTTAGGAAGGTCCAAAATTATGTTTGGCTCTGCTTTTAATCCATTTACGACTAGAAAAATATAGTCTCTGTTATAGACTTCTAAGGTTATTTTTTTAAACGAAACATTAGCCTTTTCAAGCGATTTTATTGCAGCAGTAGTGAGTGCTTTTAGTTGATCTTTGTTGTCTTTTAGGAGTGGAAAAATTAATTTATAGTCTAAGTAAACCTTTTCAACCAGATTGTCTTGAGCGTTAGCCTCTAAAGTTAATAGTGTTTTGTTGGCTTGAAGCGCAGCTTCAGAATTTGGATAGCCCTTAACCAAGCTGGTTAGTCTTTCTTTCCAAACCTCAATTCCATCGAGACGACCCGTTGCATTTGCCATTAAATGAGCAACTTTTGAAGCCATAGGTGTCCCGCTAAAAACAACTAAGAGGCTGTCTCCTTGGGTCAAGACCTCTTCGTATTTCTGTTCAGCAAAGAGAGCGTATAATGTCTCATAACGCATTGATGGAGTTTCGTTTGGTCTAAGTTTAAAGTTTTCCGGGTCTCTTATAATTCTAGCAAACCGAGAATCAGGATATTTCCGAAAAATTTTTTCTTTATAAACTTTTGCTCGATTAGACTTATCGGCTTCATCCATTTTATATAAATGATACCATGCACTCAATTCCTGTGTTTCTAGAGGTTTGTTAACGAGTAATTTTTTTAAGCGGTCGGAAGCTAATGCGTTGTTTTTAAATTTTTCCTTATACAATACTCCTACTTCGAGATAAGCTTGATTTCTTTCGGCATGTAAGCTGTCTATATAAATTGGATCTTTGGGCAGCAAGTTTATATATGCCTGGGCATCATCTTTGACAATAACAACTTGGTCTATTGTGTTTTGAGATTCGATTTGGTCTAAGGTAAATGCCTGGTTCAAAGACTCAATTCTATTCCAGTTATCCTTATTAGGTCGGTTCCCAAAATTTGAAGCAAATTGTTGCTTTCCTAGTATAACTAGGTTTTGGTTGTAAAAATAAAACTGTCTACCGTTTGACCTGTTTAGCGCATTAAATAAAGGTTTTTTTTTCAATTCTATTTGAGCAAGCTCTTTTGCCCGTTTAGCGTTAATTGCTTTTTTAAAATAAGCCAATTGTTCTTCGGGAATCATTTCTGTAAGGGTTAGAATACTGTCTGTTACCCGTATTATTTTTTCAAAATTAACAACATCTTCAAGGCCTTCTCGTTCTCTTAGAACAATTGTTTTCTGTCTTGTTTCTGTTGGATATTGACCCAACAAGCTGTCTAAGTAGGCGCCAGTTTCAAAATATTGTCCTCGAAAAAAAGCGTCGTCTGCTAAGTCACGATAATTCTGTCGCAAGGTAGACTGATCAATGCTTGAGGCTTTTATGGATTTATTATAAAACACTTTGGCTAAACTGTCTCGCCCCTGTGCTAAATTATATTGTGCCTGTTGGCGGTATATTAAATGGTTGAATTGTTGATTTTCAAAAGCATCGCTTAGCTTTTGTAAGGCCTTCTCCGGACTCTCGCTGCTCAGTTCAGCCTTTATCCGAAGTACATTTAGCTTTGCATGCATCCAATATAAACGAGGTGATTTTCGCTTTAAGTCAACAATTGAATTGAATGCTAATTGAGCTGAATCTTTTTGATTTAATTCTTCAAAAATTTGAGCTTCAATAAACCTATACCGTGTTTGAAGGTTTTTAGTTTTTTCGTAAGACGCTGCTCTTTTTATGAATTTTAAGGCAGAATCTTTAGCTTTAATATTTAAGAAAGCCTGAGCCAAAGTGGCATTAACTTCTGCATAAAGCTTATTTTTTGTGGGAATGTTATTTGCTAAGGGTTTTAGATTGGAAATCGCCAATTCATCATTTCCTAGGCGTAAATTAGTTTTTTCTCGCCACAGTTTTCCTTCATAAAAAACATCTACGTCTGAATACAAGCCTAAGAGAAAATTAAAGGCTTCCAATGCTGGTAAAAACCTTCGGTCATAATATCGTGATTTTCCTAGGAGTAAATAAGCTTTGTCTATTTGACTGTTTTTTTGAACCCCTTTAAAGTTCATGGAGTGTTTCTGAATCGCTTTTACGGCTTTATCTTCGGCTCTAATAAAACTAGGAATTGAAGCAGATACGTTTTCGTCTTCTCCGTCTAGGGTTATCAATTCAACTGGAAGTGTGCTTAAAAAATTGTCTTGCGCTTGGCTTTCTAGAATAGCTGTGCCAATGTCTAGGGCTTCTTGGCCGTTAAAAAGCACATTGAATTTAGTGTTTATGCTATGATACTCTCTATTCAAAAAGCGGTCCTTTTGAGTAGAACAACTTAGAATAGCTGCCAAAATTAAGCCTAGAAATGTATGTTTTAGTGCGTTTTTCAAAAGTAGATTTGATCTATACTAATAACTTACAATCTAAGGTTTTAGTATATCACTAGGCAGAAAAATAGGCTTCTAATTCCTGTAAGGTCTTCGAAGTGGTTTCCTTATCCATAATAACGCTTCCTCTTTCTAACAAAACAATTCGATTACATACATCTGTGACGTGGTTTAAATCGTGACTAGATATGAGTAGGGTTATTTCTCGGCTCTCTGTTTCTTTTTTTATAAGCTGCTTTAATCTTATTTGGGTTGTTGGATCTAAATTAGCGAAGGGTTCGTCCAAAATAATCACATTAGGGCTCCCTAAAAAAGTTGCAATTAATCCTACTTTTTTCTGATTTCCTTTAGAGAAGTCCCTTAAATATTTTTTTTGGTCTAAAATTTCATCATTAAAAAAGTCTTTGTAGATTTCTAAAAAAGAATCTACCGCTTCCTTATTTATTCCTCGGAGTTCTCCAACAAAATAAAAATATTCTTCGGGAGTCAGATATCCAATCAAAAAAGAATCGTCTATAAAAGCAGAGGTGAAGCTTTTCCAATCTTCACTTTTAGCAACCTCAATTCCGTTTGAAACTATCTCCCCGGTTGAGGTTTTTATCAAATCTAATAGCAAGCTGAAAAGGGTTGTTTTGCCTGCGCCATTGTTCCCTACCAATCCAAAGCATTGTCCTTTAGGGATTTCCAGTTGGTCTATTGATAGAACGGTTGTGTCTTCGTAAGATTTTGTGAGATTTTGTAATGTAATCATTATTTTATTTTTGGGTAAAAGCTTTCAGCATTTCATGTTTATCTTTTGCAAATAATTTAACCATCAGGTTGAGGATTTGATTCTTGAAAATTAAGCCAAGAATTCCGCTCCCTCCAAGTCCAATTAAACCAGCGGTGGCATTTAGTTCCTCTTCTGAACCTAGAAGTGTAGCGGGTATAATGAAAAACAAAACGGGGAGTACCATTTTTGGAAGGATCAATAAAAATTGTTTGCCGGAAAATGCTTGGGTGTTTTCAAATGCTTTAGCTTTTACATTAAGTTGAAGCGGTTGCTTATTTAGCATTCCTCCATAGAGGGTTATCCAGGTTCCTAGTCCTATATTAAAAAATGCGCCTGCAAGAATCATCAAATAGACATCCAGCCCAAAATATAAATAGGGTAAAGACAATACGGTAGAAGTTATAACAGCAAAAGCCATCAAGCGGAACTTGGAGTCTAAATATTTTTTGTATGAAATGTTTTGGCACATCAAAAAGGAGTAGTATTCACTATCCCAGGCTGGCACATAGTTGCCGTAGGTTAATAAGAATCCTCCAGAAATAAATATAGAGGCGAAAACTAACCCGAATTGAGGCCGAGGGGTTGTATAAAATATTAACCCATAGAACAAAAACAAAAAGGACATTAGGACTATGTTTCTTGGTCTAACATTTCGAAGAATTAGGCGTAAGTCGTTTTTTAAAAAAAGGGCATTCGATCCAAAAACATCCAAGAAGTCGTAACGACCTGCTCTTGCAATTTCTTTTTTTGATCCTAGTGCTCCTTCAAGGTTTAGGTTGTTTTTTAGAAATCTAAACGTAATAAGATAAAATAAAACCAAAGTAGAAAGAGGGACGGCTACCCAAAGAGGTTGAGTCAATACAGCATCAAAAAAACGCCCGGCAGCTCGAAGAAGTTCTGTTTCAAAATAGCGTTCGCAGGTGTATAATAAGACAACTATTACCACAAAGCCTGCCAAAGCTTTGTTGTTCTTGTTTGCTAAAAATGAAATGAAATTTAGACACAAAGAAAAAGCCGTAACCGAAACCCACCAAACTATAGCCTGTTTCAGCGGATAGTCATCCAAATACATGTTTATGCTAATGGGAAGATAAAATAAAATAGGGAGTGCGTTATAAATAGAAACTAAAGAGCGAAGCAATACATTCTTGATAATTCGCTTTTTAGGAATTGATAGTAGAAGAAAGGATTTAATTTCGGTTACAGGAAGTTGTTGTAGAAAATACCGAATAATTATCTCGAAAATAAAAATCAGCACCAAAACACTATTGATTACCGAAATGGCATCTTTATCGAGAGCAGTTTCACTAATTGCTGGGTAAATTACAATTCCTCCAATTAAGATTGCACTTCCAAAATAAAGCACCACAAGGGCCATTATGATTTTGATTGCCAGCTTGGCTTCCAATTGAGGAGCGCGCATAAATTTTTTACGGCTAAGTTTAAATAGCGATGTAGACATTAACTAGGGACTTTTAATTTATTTGTCTTATAAAGATAAATAATGTTACAAAAATTGAGCAGGAGTTGTTGATGTTTTTTATTTTTGTAAAAAAAAACAATGGCATATCATAAACTCAAAATCAACAGTATTCAGTCCCTTACCTCTGAAGCATCTGCAATTGGTTTTGAAGTACCTTCTTCTATAAAAGATCTTTTTGAATATCATTCAGGACAATACATCAACCTAAAAGCAACAATCAAAGGGGGGGAGGTTCGCAGGTCTTATTCTTTGTGTTCAGCGCCTAATGATGGCGTCTTAGAGGTTGGGATTAAACGAATCAAGGGTGGTCTGTTTTCAACTTACGCAACTCAAGAGCTAAATGTTGGAGATTTGATTGAAGTTGGGGAGCCAGAGGGTCGTTTTATATATAAAAAAAATGCCAAAAACGTTACTGCATTTGCTGCTGGAAGTGGAATTACTCCTGTTTATTCTATTTTAAAAACTGCTCTTGCTTCTGGAAAGGACACTCATTTTACTTTAATTTATGGCAATAAATCGCCAGGTGAAACACTTTTTTATAATGAACTAAAAAAATTAGAAACGGATTTTCCTGGTCAATTAAAAGTCCTTTGGCTTTTTAGTCAATCCAACGAAGAGGGGAGTCGTTTTGGAAGAATTGATTCCAGTATTGTAAAGTATGTACTCAAAAACACCGGTCAGCTTTCAACTGCTTTTTACCTCTGTGGTCCTGAGGCGATGATTTTAGAAGCAAAAGAAACCCTTCTAAATAATTCTATTGAGGAAAATCAAATCAATTTTGAGCTTTTCACAGCCTCAAAAATAACCGATACTGCTGCTGTAGAAACTTCAGATGACGAGGTTGTTTTAGAAATAATTGCTGACGACGAAACCAACACAATAAAAACAAAAGCAAGCACAACAATATTAGACGCTGCTTTGAATCAAAAAATAGACGTGCCCTACTCTTGTCAAGGAGGCGTATGTTTTAGCTGTATTGCAAAAATAACATCCGGCTCTGCTTCGATGGCAAATAATCAGATTTTAACAGACGAAGAAATCGCCGATGGTTTAGTTCTTACTTGTCAGGCTGTTCCAACCTCAGCAAAAGTGGTTGTAAATTATGATGATGTTTAAAACATTGTTTTAACAAATGTTCCGATAAGTAGTGTAAGTTTCAAAAAGTTTTTGCGCTGCAGAAGTAACGCTCCAGTTGTCTAAAATTGTTTTTCTTACTTTTTCTGGGTCTAAATCTTGAGCTTGCTCAATAACTTTTTTTAGTACCTCTCTTAATGTACTTACTGAGCCTTTAGGGAAAAGAAATCCATTAGTTCCGTGCTCAATTACATCGGAGTGTATTCCAACTTTTTCTGTTGCAATTGTTGTACATCCGCTAGCCATTGCTTCGAGGCAAACCAATGAAAATCCTTCGGTGTAAGAAGCTATAATTACAACGGAGCTTGCTTGGTAATATTCTTCGATTTTGTTGGTCTGTGATATAAAATGAATCTGTTTTTCGACATCAGAGATTGATGCTATTGATTTAATTTCTTCAGCGTATGTTGGGCGGTCGATTGTTCCAATAAATTGTATAATCCAGTTTGGGTTTTGACTAAGTATAGGCGCTATTGCTTCCATAACATCCCGTTGGCCCTTAGCTTTTCTAATTCGGCCAACTACACTTATTTTTTTTTGGTTAGGGACACGCTTTTTTGAATTGTAATGAAACCATTCTGTATCTACCCCATGGCCTATAGTTTTAGTTTCTATAGGTAAGTTTTGCGCCATGTTTTGACTCAAACTGATGCATTGATCTGCTTTTGACATCAAGTAGTTCGTTGTGCTTGATGGTTTAGATTCAGCGTGTCGGGTAGTAAATAGTTTAAATTTTGCGCCAAAAAAACGTAGCGTTAAGGCAAAAAGAGTTTCGTTGTTTCGGTGCGTATGAACTATTGTTTTTTCTTTAGAGTAAAGCTCTTTTAATAGCTTAAAAAACGAAATTTTATGTGTCGAAATTCCATAGCCAAAAACTCTGGTTTCTTCCAATAAGTCTAAAGGGCCTAAAGCACTCTCAACGCTTCGAGTAACTCCTGTGGTTTTGAAATGAAAATGAAAATGTATTATCATATGGGTCCGCTTTTAACTAAAAATGGTGCGTATTTGGTTTTGAAAAATCAGAGCAAGACAGAGGAAAAAAAATACATTAATCCATTTGTTAGATTTACTTTCAAAATAATGTGTTGAAAGCATTGCCGTTACCATTATTAAAGAAATCCATGAAACTCCTCTCCTTTCGCCTCCAAAAAGAATTACGATTACACTTGAAAAAAGCAATACGATGCTTATATAAAAAGACGTTTTATAGTTTCTTCTTTCCTTATACTTTCCTTGAAGGTGTTTTAAAGTTACGTTCGTTAATAATAAGATGATTAAAATAAAGCTCGTGCTTCCAAATAGATCTCTACTCCACAGTAAAGAAAATTCTGCTGGAGAAGCGATAGCTCTTTTTATAAAACTTATCTCTGGAAGCAAAATAGAACACATATATCCAATTATAAATATGCAAAGTACTGGCAAAAGAGTAAGAAATATATTTTTAAAATTCAAAAGACCTTTAAGATAAAGAACGCCCCATAGTGAAAGGAAGAAATAATAAAAGTCTACTTTAAAACTTGAAGCAATTAACATCCAAAAACCCGCATTAAAAATCACTTTTTGACCATAAGCGCTTTCGTCTGCTCTTGATATTTGTAATATACTGACCCATAAAAATAGGGTAGCAATCCAAAGCCAAATATGCCACTCATAAATAGGAAGGATCCAAAAAAATAAAATAAAAACAGGCAAATGATAGTTTCCTTTTTGTAAAAAAAAAGCTCCCTTTACAGAAACTTCTAGACAA
>Ga0209715_1000344_pt1 | contig 41314 bp, 63 predicted proteins | sample COGITO_mtgs_1205_2_FD_184809 | JGI IMG/M metagenome (GOLD analysis project Ga0209715, IMG submission 184809) | Pelagic marine microbial communities from North Sea - COGITO_mtgs_120503 (SPAdes) (version 2) | ecosystem: Environmental > Aquatic > Marine > Epipelagic ... | reverse complement strand
GGTTCTGCGTTGTTACCATAGCCTTCATATATTGATAAGCATATAGAACATTTTTTTTCTTTTTCATCCATAAAATCCCATTCTTTAGTACTGTTAATCATCTTTAAATATGTTATTGTAAAATACTATAACTATGACTGTAGTCATAAATCCTATACCACAAATCCAGTAGAAAAATACTATGTGTTTCATATGTGGGTTTTAGTTTCTATAAATTGGTGAAGGAGTGTTCCCATACTATTGACAAACTTCTCATCCTCGCCTAGATCTTGATACCCTATAGCATCCAACATAGCATGAATTACTTCATGATGTAGTGTTTGTTCTTGAACGGCTTTGGATACTTGTTTTCCTCTAGCCCGCTGTGCTATATATATGCGGGCTTCTATATATGAACATAATCCTAATGCTTCTTGGCTTGCTGTTTTTTCGCTATTGATTTCAATGTCCCAAGTGACTGCTCCTAGCTTGAATGAACTTATCATTTTTTACTTTTTTTAAGTGAATGTACTAGCGTCATTACTTCACTTGGTTTAAGAGTAGCAATATGCTCTCCTATTTCTCTAATAGCTTGGGTTAAATCTGAAGCAGCAAGTTCATCTGTTTGCCACAAATCATTTACTTGGCTATCACAACTTTTAAATAGTTGTATTTCAAATTGTTTCCCGGACGCTTTTAGTTTTCCATTATACTGCTGGCTTACTTTTAGCTCATCGTGTACTTCAAGGAATACTGTTGTACAAACAAGAGCAGTAACCCAGATCATTCTAAGGTGTTCTATTTCTTTTTTGTCCATTAGTCTTTCTTTCTTTTAAGTTTTGCTAATGTACATTCATCAGGATCAACATCATTTCTTTTTGCTAAGAGCACTGGTTGGTATAACGAACCTCCTTCATTATAGTACAAGTACTTTACCTCTACTATATCACCTACTTTCAAAGAAGATGAATTAGGATACAGAGTTACGTTGCCTATTGCTACAGGTAAGTTGTCACTACCAAATACGTGTATTCCTATAGAACTTTTCACAGCACTTATAGATGAGACAATACAAGATGCAGATTCATAAAACTTACACTTGAATTGGTCTCCGCCTGACGCAGGTCTTCCTGCTTGATAAGGTGCGTGTATGTTTTTAAATACCACACCTTCGGCACGCTCTCTTTTCATACGATTAAACATTATTGTTTTGGTCTCAGTATTCCATGCTGTTTTGACTGGTAGTAAATTCAATTGTGTTAATGGAAGTCCTGCATATCTCTTTTTGTACGATAGATCAGGTACACTAAGATCATCAAAGTACATCAGTACACCACCCATGTCTTCTCCATCAAGGATGTAGTTTTCTTTAGGTATTAGATTATCTGCTGCGACTTGGAGCTCACTAGACAATGCTATTTCAATTCCTTTTTTATTAATACCAATACTTGGTTTATTTACAAAAGTTTTTATCATACGTCTTTCACCATCAAATTTCTCCTGCATGCAGTAGTCATCATCCAGTATATATTTAACGGCTTCCTTTTCAGTCAACTCATTGAGTAACTGTGGGCGTACCCCGCTGTCAACTTTATCAGTAACAGTGTTTATTGAAACAGATTGTCCTGCAGCTATATATAGTTTTGCTTCTTTAGACTTGATTAATTTATCATAAGTCCTTTTAGCAATATCATATTTAACAGGAACTTTTGTTTTCGTTCCTGCTTTTAACGCAGCTCCTCTTTTTCCATAAGCAAAATTAACTACCCAATCTTTTGTAGTACCTTCTTGCTTTAACTCTACTCTATACTCTTTGTCTGAACCATTTTCTTGGCATAACATTACAATTGATTCTTTCATAAGTCTTTAATTTTTTTTAATTTCTATTAGTATGCCCTGTGAATTAATTTTCACAGGGCATAACATTTTCTTAATTATCTAATGAATCAATATAAGCTGCAGATAAAACTACAGTCTCTCCTGATTCCAGTACAACATTGTACTGACTATCTTTCTCCGTATATGTAAATTCTGGAGAGTAGCCATATAGATCTAATAACTCTAATTTAATAGTGATGTATAAATCAGATGTCTTATCAGGAGTGTCTATTAATTCAGACTCATCCTTAGCTTCTGCCGGTGACATAATTTGCACGGGCTCATCTAATCCAACCACAGGTTCTATACCTGGAACTACTTCTTCCTCTTCAATATCAAACACTTCATTAGTTGATTCAATGTTGTCTTCTACTAAGATATCTTTCTCCAACTCTTCTTGATCATCCACAGTTGTATTGTCAAAAGTTGGTGACTCCTCTTGAGGAATTTCAGTAAACATTTGTTCCATGATTTCATCCTCTTCTTCATCAGTAACCCAAGGAATTTCTTCTTCTTCAATTTCTACGGCGTCTTCTTTAAAAGATACTTCATTAAGCTCCATTAGCTTAACACCATTTTCTTCACGGAAATCCATTACCATAAAGGTTGATTCACCTAACTGGATGATCTCTTCAAGTTCAGCTTCAGGATAGTTCTCTAAAGATACTAAAGTATGACCATCAGCTAGTGGCTTAGACTCATCAGTAACTACTTCAAGTGGACCATCTATTGGTACAAATTGAATATCTTTTACCTCAACTTCTTCTTCAGCTTCGTTAACTTCTTGGTCTTTAGCTTGTTCAAATTCTTCTTGAGCATCTTCTTCATTTGCTAAGTTAATGCGAGATTGTATATCACTTTCAGGAGCTAACTCAGGTTCAACTTCTCTATTGGTCTGTCTTACTTTTGCTGCTTCCTCTTCATCAATTTCTTCTTCCTCACTCTCAATAGCTACAACTCTTTCTTGATACTCTATATCAGACTCTTGCTGAACTTCTACTTCAACACCTACTGCTTCAGCTATCTCCTTAGTCATTTCTGGATAAGTTTCAAGCGCTTCATCAGCAGTCATATCACTCTTTATAGTGATTGAATCTACTTCAGATATCTCTTGTCCATATTCTTCTATTACTTCTTCTGCAGTTACTTCTGCAACATGACCAATAACTGGCTCATTTGCAAATGCGTCTTCAGCAGCAGCATCAAGTTCTAAGATCTCATGAATTGGCTTTATCTCATTGTTATCAGGATTAAACTCATTGTTTTGAGTTTTACCAAATCCAGGCAGAAACATTCCTGCATTACCTTTGCCTGCACTAGAAACATTACTTACTTTTTCATCAGCTGTTTCATCCTCATCAAACTCAATAAGGTTGAAGTCCATAGCAATTTTATAGTTGATAGCAGTCTGCTGTTCCATCCATGTTCTAGGGTGACTTATTTTAAGCGCTACTAGTATATGGTTGTACAGTGTCCATAGGTTGTTTTTACCTGTAGTGTACGCAAAGCTTGGCTTCTCATATTCTCTTTTAATGATTGCCATTTGCTCGCCAGTCAACAACTTCAGGTTGAAATATAACTCACCTAAGAGTTTACCAAAGACAAGTGGGTCTGCTTCTATATCTTTCATAAGGTTCTTCTGCTCTCTTAGCTCATTGTAATAAACCATTGCATTGTTTACTTGGGATTCAATTGTTTCTTGAGTTTCAGCATCTGCTGTACCGGTGTGCTTTCTATTCCAATCACTCATCTTGTTAATCATAGATGATTGGTTTGCATAAATGTATGCACCAACAGCACACTTAAATCTCATAGATTTATCATATGAATTACCAAAGGCAAACATCATACCTAAATCATGATCATCTTCATAATTAATTCTGTATATTCCAGATGCAACCTGTGCATCTTTTGTACATCTGTACACTTCTTCTTTTACTTCAAATCCGTTTGCTGACAACATCTGTAGCACATTAGTTATCACAAAATTATGTGATATTACTGTATATGTTTTTGTTGCAGGCGGTAGTATGGCGTTTACTAGATCTTGTCTAGTAACACCAGGTATTTTTCTTGGCATAATTTAAATTTTAAATGTTTAACGTATACTGATTCTTAAATATTTCAGGAGACATAGCTTTGATTTCACGGTTTACTTTGTCTAAGTAAAAACGCATGTCTAAGTTATACTCCTCCCATGGCTTTTCTTCGTATACATTGAAGATTGTCTGGAGCCATATACCGGATTCAACATTTATTTGTCTTCCGTCTTCTTGATTTTCCTTAATGATTTTAGTTCCTTTTTTTGTGACTAAATATCTCAAGGTTTTTTGTAAGTCTGTGGTAACTATTTCTCCATCCTGAACGCTACTTTCTTTAAACTTCCAGACGCCTTTGCTTTTTGTTTGGCCACAAAAGTCAAAGATATCTTTGTTTTTAAGCAGTGTTACTTCAGGATCTATACCATGTACAAAGTACTGATAAAGAGCTTTAGTTACAGCCAAGAAGCTATGATTTTTATGTAGAGCTTTATCTATTTCAAATCTTCCCTTGGCTTTTGTTACTGCGTGATAAAACTTTCCATCCTTCTTTTTAAATTTATCTCTAGGATTACTTTGCTGTAATTTTAGCCACGCTTCTTTGGACACTTCTTTATCTGAGAAAATGCCAATATAATTGTTTACATCAGGAACAATCAGTTTTTGATACTCATCATGCTCTAGTTCTAAATTTGTTATACGCTCCCATTCTGCACATATTTCCAGATACTTTTCTCTGTATCTTTTGGGTATCATTATTTCTACACCATCTGTGTTTTGCATAATTGGTATTGATCCAGGAATGTTTTCCGCAATCATTTCATACAACATTACTAAACCCAGCTGACCATTAATGGTAACACGCATAGTAAGCTCAGGATCATACAGGAAACTGTTTTTGTCATTACTTAATCCATATGTGGAGTTCAGCACAATCTTGTATACATAGTTTCTAGGATCTGATTTTGGTATCTTCCTTCTTTCATCAAAGAACCATTCATACTGTTCACAGAATTCTTTCTTTGGTAAATGTGCGGGTGCCCATCCATTTCTTATTATTAAGTTTGGATAATAACTCACAACATCTGATGACATAATTATCATGTGCTCTTCAGGTTCATAGATGCCTCTCTTGGCACCATGAATACCACCTAGACCAAAGTCCGTTTTAACACCTCTGTAATTGACAGAAGCTTTAAAGGAACCTTTAAGTTGTAGTGGATCTAATTTTAATTGACTGAAGTTTTTAAGTAGGTCTTGGAATACTGGAGTTTCAAATTTAAGATAAGGTAAGATTAGATCTTTAACTACAAGTAATTCTCTGATGGTTCTCATATGGCGAAGATCATACTTACTAATGCCTGTTTTCTTTTCAAGGAAGTACAGGAATAGTTCTTTTGATATTCTTGGTTCTGATGCACTGTATAATGATATGCCGTATTGCTCTGTTAACGTGCCGCGCAATGCGATTTGTTTAGAGCTGACTTGCATAACTTGCTTAGTGCTACTTACATCATTTCTACAATAGCTGGCAATTTTCTTTAGCTGTTCTACTGTAGTGATGCTTTTAGTATGCTCAATAGGCATGTCTTGCACGTTGTGCCAACGCATTGAACATTGTATCCACTTCAGGGATGACATTTTTGCAGGATTGTCCCAATGGTTTAATTTAAATACATCAATTTGTTTTATGCTGAGTTGTTTTTCTGACCACTCTTGCCATTCTCTATTTGTCTGTCGGTTAATACAGTCCTGAGCTTTTGCATAGATTGCAATGCCCGCTTCTTCACCAGTCATGAACAAAAGTTCTGCTTGGTTGCGTATTATATATTCTGTTATTTGTGAATCAAATCCTAAGCCATTATAGGCTATGTGGAATTCATTCTCCTCTACATTCTGTTCAAGAAAGGTTAAAAATTCTTCTAGGTCATTGCGTAATTTACCAATGGTAAAAACCTTAACCTCATCTGTCTTGTAGTGTTCAAACACTGCTAAGAAACAATTGGTTAATGTTTCATAGTCCATAACCCAATGCGTCATATTTTTTGTGTTAAATAAAAAAGGAGAACACTAATATAGCATTCTCCTTTTATTCTCAATTAAATTTGACTTTATTTTTTTGTCAAGGGTACTCCTTTTTCATCTAATAAAGGCATTGCTTCTGGCTTATATAAAGATTCAACTTCTTTGTCACCTAAGTCAAAAAACTTTTTTGAATTATATGTTTCATGATTTACTGCAAACATTTTAAGAAAAGCTTCTTGTTCTTTTTTTTCAATGATGTAATATTCTTGAAGTGTATTTAATCTAGTCCTAGCTTCCTTCATAGGCTTACCATTAGCTTTAGGCTTTTTAGCCTGAATACTGTTTCCATCATCATCTAATCTTGGAACCATTTGCAAATTTTCTTTTTGAATTTTGCTAATGACCACAAGTAAAGTTGTAGTTGGATCATATATTACTTCAGTGTATGGACACTCATCTACTAAAGGGATCAACTTCATAGTTTCATTGTTTCCCCAGTAAGATGTTATCAATAGCATGTTACTGCCGAATTCTGTTTTTGCCATTTATATTGGTTTAATAATTGAATCAAAGATAATAATTTTTTCTTTAACTTCCAGTCTTTCTGACTCTAAATTAGGTAGTGAACATAATTCACCTACGTTTCTGAGCAGTGATTCCATGGAGTCTATGTCTTTTGGTTCCGCTAAAATACTTGCATAATTCTCAACGTATTCTTCTGGATATAGGTAACTTTCTAAGTAGGCGTGGTGTTTGTGGTGGTTTTTAAAAAAGCCTAACAGTGTTCTTTTGTAACCATTAGTTAACAATGAATACTTACCATTAATTATTTTCTTAACGTCTTCTTTGTATTGACTAAAGTCAAATACATATGCGCCAAGTTCACCTTCTAGTTCATGAAAGGTTTCAAATAAAGGATTGTTTAAAAGTTTTTGTTCTTCAAATTGTTTAAAGTCTTTATCATCTCTTAGATGATAAAGCACAATAAATTTATAATCATGCAGGTTATACTTGTCTTCCCAAGTAATATATGTTTGGACAGGTGTCACACTGACACCTCTACGGATCCTCAGAATAGGGTATAAAAATAATTTACTCTTCTGGATGTATTTAGGGTATATCGAAGGAAGTCTCATATTTTTACAGATTAAAGATTAATATTGCCTATAATAAAATCATAAGGTAATGTATAATCTCGCTCTGTATAATGATGACTTGCATGTTTTAAGGTATTGTTGAACCTTTCATTCCATTCAATTAGTGTTTTATTACTAACAGGAAAAGGGTATAGCTGATCAAACCTATCAAATACAACAAACCTAAACTCAATAGACCATGAGTCATCTATGTGCTCTTCAAGAAAATCTGTAGCTAATCTTATGTACATAATTGCTTGCAACCAGTAGTTCCAGTATTCAACTGACTCCGGAAAGTCTGTTAAAGATTTACTTGTGGTTTTGAAATCATTTATGCGTACAACTTTATTCTTGACATCAACTACCATGTTATCAAGAATTCCTTTGAATCCAAATGGTAAGCCTGGTTGTTTCTTGGTGTCAATAGGTAGCTCATTATATACACCAAACTCTACACCATCTGATGCTAGGTCCATACCTAATAAATTACGCATAGCTTTGTTTGTATTAACAATTTCTGCACGCCTGCTACACTTATCTAGCATAGCTGAGTCAATGATGGTTCTACCTTTCTTGTTTTTAAGGAACGTAAAGTATTCTTCCGTCTTTTTATCAACAATCTTAGCAATACGCTTGCTGTCACCCGTACCATCTTTAGTATCCTTGAGACCTTGCCACAATGGTTTAGCAATCAGTGCTGCTAAAATGTCTTCCTCAAAGTCAAACAACTCTAAGTTTTCATGTATACCAGGATTCTCTTTAACCATCTTTTCATAGATTTTGAAAATACCATCAGCAATTTCCATATTATTAGGACTTGGTAATGAGTCAGACATTATGATAAACTTATCATCAAATCCCTGTTTGTCTAATACTAAGTAGTGGATTAGTACTCCTTCAAGTAAATGTTTACCATACGACTCTTCTCTTTCTTTGAGGACGTATTCCCTATAATAAATAGAGGGTGCGGTTAACAGTTTGTTTAAGGCACTGTAGCTTAGTTTTAATTCTTTTGCATAAAACGCTGCTTCCATTAAATTAGGATCTAGAACTTTTGTTTCAATCATAATTTATATTTTAAAGATTAATATTTTTTTTAACTGTCTAATAAGTTTTCAAATTCAGTTTTTAAAACTGGACCTTGGGTATACATTGGGTTTTGTTTGAATTCATATTCACTGGTTCCTGCGCAAAGAGTTGATACTCTTTGGACATTATCTCTAGTAAATTTTTTGTGTTTCTGAAGAGTTGTTGTTAATTCTTTGAGTTCAAGGTTGATGATTTGTTTTTTGTTTATACCAAGATAACTTAGTAAGGACTTGAAGTTGATGTGGTCTACAGCTTTGATTGCTGCTATTTGGGATCCAAACTCTTTGAGTAGGAGTAACAAATATACAAAACTTTTATCAAAGTCTGAGTTTGCCATGAGCTCAGTTAATAATACCAGGTTTTCTTTGTCTTCAGCAATACCAAATGAGCGTAGTTCCTCATACTTTTTTGAGTCAATAACTATTTGATTTTCATTTAAATACTTAAGTATGTCTGTTTCAAAATAAATTGGACAAGTAATTTTATTTATTCCTGATGTTGGTATAACAGCATAAAAATTTTGAGCTTTAATTTTATAAGCATATCTACTTAGTTCTAAAGAATCATTTACTGAATAGGTCATATTATCTAATGCTCTATGAAAATATCTTTCCCATATGCTAGAGCACATAATAAAACCATCCACTTGTTCTTCAAAGTTTTTATAGATAGCCATCGATCTGATGTTAGCGTCATTGCTCCAATTAAAGTTGTCCATCATTATTGAACGGGCGTCATCTGATGACAGCCAAACGGCCTTTTTTATTACTTCTACTGCTGAGCCCTGTTTAATTTCTATTGGTGATAAAAAAGCTGCTGTAGCTTTTTCAGGTTTAATAGTACAGTTGTACTTGTTTCTAACCTTAAATCTAGGAACGGCACAACCAGGTAAGAAGTATAAATTATTTACTGCTTCTGGTTGCCATCCTTCTTGTACATTTAATGCATTTGAAAAATCCTCCTTAAAGAACCCATGCTTAATGGATATTTTAAAGTTTTCATTTACACTGTGAAAAAACATATATTTTTTGGTACGTACCATGTAATTAAAATAAAGAGGAGGACCTTACATCCTCCTCTGATTATTATTTTGTTGCAATCTCCTGAATATCGCTATCAAACAATAGCTTCTGAAACTTTTGTTTGTTACCATTCAGTATCTTTTTTACAATATGATATTTTAAATCATCTGTAAAGATGTCTGTGTTCTTGATCAACATAGAGATGCGTTCAAGAATTTCTGGAGTGATTGGATTATTTTGAGAATAATTTACAGTCCAGTTAATAATTCTTGTTGTCAACAAGCTTGCTATGTCTGCACGGTAATCATTAGGATTACCTTCTGTGATTGCTTCTAGCAAAGCTTTTACTACTACATTCTCATCTTTACCTAGGATGATATCTTTGGGGCCAATTAGTTTGTCTAATCTATTTTTAATAAATACAGCAAAAATTGTTGCTAACTCTGGACCAACGGAACCTTCACCAATCATTTGGATCATAGGAAGCTTTTCATTAAAGTTCTCAAAAGAACTTATAGCATTAAAAAATGTAGTAATACTTCTAGGATTTACTCTAGCTGTTACTACTTCAGGATGCATTAAAACAAAATTAATGCATCTGCCATCTAAGCCTTCTTTCTCAGCCCATTCTGCCCATACTTCATGATTCCATTTCATAACAATACTGATAAATCTTGTGCGCTGGGCAACATCAATACTGTTTACTAAGTACTCACCATCATCTGGATTTGCCGTTAAAACTATGTGCCAATCTTCAGGTAGCTTCCAAGAGATGTACTCTTGTCTGTCTACCAATTCCATGATGGCTTGGATGAATCTAATGTCAGCTCTATTCCAATCATCTAAGATAAGGATTCCTCCTCCTTCTATATCAGCAATCCATTCAGGTGGACAGTATCCCATTCTCTTTTTCCCGGTAAATTTGTAACCGTTCTTTGTATATTGGTCAACAGCGTTTTCATCTATCCATTCAGTAACTTCTTCAGCTACCACTCTCTTCTCAACTATTTTTCCTTCTGCCGTTTTGAATTTCTTTATAACAGCTGTTGCAGGCTTAGTTAATTTGAACTGTCTTACAGGAAACCCAACAAGGTCACCTAATTCTTCTATCTGTGCAAGATTTAATTTTATGTAGTTCAAATTGTTTTCCTCTGCAATTTGTAAAGCAACACTGGTCTTCCCTAATCCTGAGTCACCAATTATTTCAGTAGCAACTACTTTCTTTCCTTGCTTCTGGATGAATCTATTATTGTCAATGATGTGCTGTATGAAATCTTTCATTTCATTAGCGTCTAAGCTTACTTGATTTGTATCCATTTTTTTAATTTTCTAATTTAATTACTTGGCCTGGGAGGTGCTTACCATCTCCACGAGATGATATTACCCATAGTATATTTTTAGGTGCGTTTTCAGGAGCAGGGCATTCACCATCAGTGAAATAGAATATACAACTAAATTCTCTAGAATGTTCATTGTAATAATCTATTACTGGTTGGAACTCTGTCCCTCCTCTTCCATGAATTTCTACATCTTTTTTAGGATCAAATTTACCTATGTAAGATATAGCCGTATCACATTCTACTATGGTAACTTCGGCACCAGTCTTTTTCATGTGATATAATTCATTAAGGAATTCCTTTAATTCTGATGTGCTTACCGAACCTGAAGTATCAATAGCTGCACAGATGTGCTTTTGCTGCTTGATCTTGAGTCCTGGAAAATCAGGTGTTCTTTTGTTAAACTTACGTCTTGATTTTTTGGTGTATGTTTTGGTTGATTTTCCAATGAACCTCCTCATGTAACCTTTCCAATCAAACTTTGGTGGTTCAAGGGTGTTGAGCTTTTCAAGTATCTCTGCCATCTCTCCGGGTATTACACCCTTTGACTTCTCTACTTGATCAGCAACCTGTTGAATAACGTGGGTTGTTTGTGCTTTCAGCAGCTTCTTCTCTGCTTCAGGTAAGGCATCCATTCCTTGCCAGTCTTCATGACTAGGCATATCAATAGTCTCACCATTTGGTAATGTGCATTGCTCATCACCATTTTCAAAGGCATCCATGATGGCCTTTATCATCTCTGTTTGCTTATCTTTCTCTTGCTTAAGCTTATCATAATAGTAACGCGTACCCTTCTTAGGTTCCAGATCTAATTCAGGAAACTTATCTAAGAAACAGCCTTCAGCAGGAAGATCATCTCTATTGATATACTGATTAATTTCAAGATCCATTGCAATGTTACGGAGTAGATGATCAGTTAAATGTTCATAGTCCGTTAAATGAAAGAATGCTATGTGTAATAATTCATGCTTCAGGACTCCTACTTTTACATTAAGTGGGAGACCTTCCCAGAATACTGGGTTAATCTTCAATTCATAGTTAAGGTTTCTCACGCATACACCTGCGGTTGGAAGCTGGTCAGACCAACCTTTGTTGAGAGCCATTAACAATAACCCATAGAAAGGTTCTTTAAGAATAAGTTCTTTAGACGCTTTCGCTAATGATTCCTGATTCTGTTTCATTTTTGGTTTTTATTTTAATCTCTAGGGTTTCTATGAAGTCATAGCCTAGTGCTTTACATTGGTTCTCCAGATACTTAGCAAAGTAATTAAGGAAAAATTCTACCTGATCCTTATTTGATTTAACCTTACCTAACATATCAAAGATTTTCTTGTAGGTTATTACCCGGTTTACATTTACGACCTTCTTTAATTTGAGGTATGTCTTATTGCCATGCTCTTTCCAAGTGGCTGATTCTATTTTGCCCAACTTCTTTAAGAGCATTATATATACAAGGTGTTCTTGAAATGGTACTGTCTCTATTAATTGTAGAGCAAGCATTTGGTTTTCTTTGTCTGATGAAGATCCCATCTTAATGAGATTGTCAAACTGGTCTGGGGTAAATACTGTTTTAGTCATCTAATTTTTGAGTTTTAATCATCCATATTGGAGGATTAGTTAATCCATCTATCCATTCTTTTGCTGTTGGCACATAGCCATTACAGTCTTCACGTACATGTTGTTCACCAACATAACGAGTATATACAGTTTTACCATCTGAGTTCTTAAATGCGCTACCAAACACTTGTTCAGCTTCAAATATTCCTTCAGAATGGTGTCTAAATAATCTATGTTTGCTATGACATACCCATGCTTTGGTGGCGTCAAACCACTCATGGATCTTAATATAATCATATGTCGTACCGCCAAACTTCTTGACAGAGGACTTAGCATGTTGCATTGGATGTGACATTATTCTGCTGATTCAAGTTTATCTTCAACAGTTTCATTTTCTATATCTGTAATATACCAAGTGTTGTTTACAATATATTCACATGTTTCTGTATCAAGTAAGAAATCTCCACGACCTCCTCCGTTATTCCACCAATCATTTACTTTAGTATTAAGGATATTATAAATAACATCTTCTATCTGACTCCAAGCTTTTTTCATTTCTTCTGTATCTGCATCTAATGATTCTATATCTTGATTAATAAACGTTGCTGCTTGCCAGTCTATTGTCTCTTCTTGTTCAGCTCCTATAAAATACCAGTCATCTATAGAACCTGAGTCACCACCTCCTGAGTAGCTGCATTGTACATATTTAACTCCTAAATCATTTAGTAGGATGATTGCTCCGTCTGATGTTAATTTTTCTTTGTTCATATTTTTTGTATTGTGTGTAGTGATGATAGTAAGTCACCTAGGAAATTTGCGCCTTGCATATTCCGCCATGAGCAGTGCATCTACTAACCCGTCATGGGGTACAGAGGATGCTTTAGTCATGAGTAAATTTACGGTAGGGAATAGCCTCTTAGCAGCTACCAATGCCATTGCTTTGGTATCTCTTGAAGTTTTACCTGTCTTCTGTATATTCACCTGTCCTTCAAACATCTCAGCCTGCCATTTCTTAGCGGGCACCTCAGTATATCTGATGTTGTTTGAGATGCAGCACTGACGTACGGCACCATATTGTTCTCCCATTGAAAAGGCTGTCTTCTTGGATGTCCCAAAGATTACACCTAACTTTTCATAGACTACCATACCATTAAACATTTGGTAAGGTTCAAGTATCGCATTTAATTCATGCCAGTCTACTTGGTCTTTTATCATTGGCATTGCTACACGCCATTCTTCATTACCATCTTCATTCATCATATAGATAGCACCTTTCTTTCCTATATCAATTCCTATATACTTTCTCATAGTTAAAATATTATATAGTATACGCCTACATAGAATAATACTCCTGCCAAGATAATGCCTAAGCAACCTAGTTTATGTTTCATATTTCCAATTCTTTAGCAACTCCTGTAAGTACTTTTGTTATTACAGGGTATAATGATACACGGGTATTACTTACACCGTGAGTAGCTACGCAGTCCGCCAGATCTTTTTCTAACTTCAAATGAATGTAGTCTAGGTTATGCTCTTTCTTATACTTGATCATAGCTTTTATTCCAGGCTCATCATTGTCAAACAAGGTACAAACTTTTTCATACCTTTTCTTACACGTTTGAATTATATGTGCGGGTATCATTGTGTTCTCACTGTCTGGTGCTATTACTTCAGCGTTCTTAAATCCCATTAAGGTAAATGCTATAGCATCCTTAAGTGAACTACAGATTATCAAATAGGGTTTGTCAAATTTTAATTGGTCAACACCTTGTATGTAATCTTTCACCTTGATGAATTTCTTTTCCTTGACCTTTGGTTGATATACCTTATAGAGACTTCCATCTTTTCTAAAGTATCCGTAGATCCATGCGCCTTTAATTATTAGTTCTTCTCCAGCTTTTTTAAAGGTGAACTTCTCAAGGGGACTGATATTAAAATTTTCAAGAAGCTGTGAACCAATGCTAAATTGTTTCCAGTACTTCTGATCTAGGTCTGTCCAATTACGTAATGTAAAAGAATCAACCTTATATTTTTCTTGCTCTTTGAACTCAGCAAGTTTGTATACTCCATCATTATCTGCGATGAAGTCATTATAATCATTTATGATCTTTAGTAGTGCATCATATCTCTTACTTATTCCAAATAGCTCTTTTACTAACTCAATACAATCTCCCTGCTTATCAGTAGAGAAATCTTTAAACTTATACCTGTTACTGGTTTTAGAATAATAAACAAAGAAAGAAGGGGTTTTATCATTGGGATTAAATACAGATTTGATTTTTACATCTTGACCACTTAATCTTTCACTTAGGTTTAAGTAACTTTCAAAAATCCACGTATGTGGTATGTCTTTAAAGTCTGTAACTAATGATTTTGTTCGTAGCATGTGTAACTGTTTTAAATAAAAAATGGGAAGCTTTTTTGCTTCCCATTTTTATTATGTTTCTAATAATACTAGAGTTCAAACTCCGGCGTAGTCCCAAGGTTTCCACCAGGACTTGGCGCTCCTAAATCAGCTCCACCTTCAAAGTTTGAAACTTCTTTAGGTGCTGCTTTCGTAAGATGAGTTGATTCATCATACACAACCACTGGCTTGTTAGCTTTAGGAAGTGCAATGGGTGCATTAGTCCTAGATGGTTTTGGAATGAATAAATCAAACCCAAGGTAACCATTATTTCTATAATACTCTTTACCTGCTACACAAAAATTTGCATAGGTATCCTTAAATGGAGCAGCTTTATTTAAACCAGCTATCAAATCTTCAACAGTGCTATACTTGTTGTCAACCTTAAGGAACCAGTCCATGCAGTCTAACCACTCACATAAATTCTTAACCATTTTCATGATTTCCTGATCTCTATTGATTTTTGTACCACCTTTTGTTTCTCCATCTTTATAATAAAAACGGTTGGTTTTTACTGCACCAACTTGACCTGCATGTCTTCCTGCAGATTCATTATCTTTATCAAAGAAGAAACCTTCAAAACCTTCAATAGGTTCTGTTTCAACATTTAATATTAAGTAATAAGCATTGTCTGTTACCATGAACGGAAACTGCTTAAGCTCAACATTATTTACTTTTAATTTTAAATTGCCTGGGGCAATAGTTTTAGGCATTCCACCTTGACTGTCACTTGATACATCTTTTGTACTTAACATACTTTTTTGCTTTTAATTAATTAATCAACATAAATTTTATCCCAGTGTGTTGTTACACCATCCTTGGTCATCTCACTAATTACAATTTCTTTATTGCGTAAGTGTTCAGGTCTTGCACCACAGGCAACGCTATCACTTGTAGCGAAACTTAGTACGTTTTTATCTTTACCGTTTCTATAAAGGTATCCGATTGCATCAGATTGTGATGTAAGGATTCTCTTTATTTTTCCAGTTAGATCTAAGTCTGAACTTGTAAACTCAGCTCCTGCTTTCTCTAGTAACACATCTTTGATATGTCCTATAAGAATAACTCTAGGTGCTAATGTCTTTACATACTCAACAACTTTAGTCATTGCTTCTCTTAGATAAGGATAACCTGCTCCATTAGGCATATTCAATATGTTTCCATACTGAGCTTTACCACTGTCCGCAGCATATGATTTTCCATCAGCGCTCAATTTAAACCAACTTTTGCCCATAGGCTTTTTGGAATAAAGAGATTCTGCATAAGGAACACATAGTACTTCTAGTGCTGTTATTGTATCCAATGCAATGTAGTCATAAGGGAATCCATCAGCCTTTATTTGCTCACCAATAGCTTTAATCTCTTCTACTGAAGTAGCTTTTAACTTTAGTGCATCCACATAGTCAGATCCATCTTCTAGATCTATAATTAAACAGTTTTCAAGTTCCGCTAATAAACTTGTTTTTCCAACCTTTGGTTTAGAAAAGATAATCAAGTTCTTAGGGCTTTGAAATTCTGCTTTAACCTTTGTCTTAGGTAAGGTAATTTCTCCCATTATTCAAATTGTTTAGTTATTAATTCATTTAACCATTTTTTATGGCTAACCGGTTTCTTCCATTGAATTGCTGCATAGTCACGCATACTCATCTGATCATATGGTTGATCAGAGTTAGCATCAGCTACACCTTTCAAATCAAAAAGCTCTGTTTGTTCAGCGCTCTTTTCTTCTTTAGGATAGGCTATTGCCATGTCTATTAATTCTCCAACGGGAATCAAATACCTTCTGTCTCCAGTACTAGGATGAGGTTCAGTTTTCTTGTACTCCGTATCATATTCAGGGTTGTACATCCACTTTAATAACCTTCTCTCTGGATCTTCAGGTACGTAATCTCTACTGACAAATTCAGTATATATATCTTGCTGACCATTCATTTCACTTGGATAAAATCCAATAACTAGCTCCCCTTCATGAGGATACGCCATCTTAGGAATAAATTTAGGGCTTGATACACCGGCTCGCTTAAGTAATGGCGCATGTTTTTCAAAAAGCTCAGAGATTTTTTCTCTTTTTGTTTTTACTTTTTCTTTTGTGCTTATTTTGTTGTCCATTTTATTTTTATTAAGCTGTACTTATATTTCTTTGTTTCTGTTTGGCGGGTGGTTGAGTCATTTCAACGATTCTCATTTTGTGATACTCTGATTTAAAAAAGCTCATTCTGGTATCACCATTTCTACATTTTAAGAAATGGCATACTAAAATATCAGGGTCATCTATGATGTAACGTTCAGGACCGTAGTGTGATATAAACTTGAGTGAAGGTCTGTTGAATCCCATTACTAAATCAGCATGTTGGAATAAAGCATCACCTCCGAATAGATCTGTTTCTAGAATGTAATTTCCATACTTACCATCTTGGTTTCTTTCTGGGCTCTCTACATTTCTACCTAATTGGGATAGCACTATGAATGAAATTGGGAATGTTTTTTTGAGGTGTGTTATAACCTCACCGAGGTCATACAACATATCTGTTTTGCTTCTTTGTTTTGAGTTTAATTTAAAAAGGTTTGCGTGATCTACGGTTACTACAGTTTTGGTATAGATTCTTCTACCATCAATTTCTACAGCATATTTTTCCATGTACCATTCTATTAGCTTCTGGAATTCATCTACATCAACTGGTGTATAGCAAGTGTCTATTGGGTAAGTTTCGTTTTCTAAAGTGTTTTTAGCATAATCAAAACATTTTGCTAAATCTGCTTCAGATATTTTGGTTCCACTCGCGCTCTTCACATATTTATAAGGTCTTTCTAATATTGCTGAAAACTCTCTCTGTTTTTGAGTAGCTCCAACCATTTCAAAATTAAACTCATATATGCGAATAGTCTGACCGGGATTGTTTTTGGCTGTCTCTCTTATGATTTGATCTTTGATTAATGTTTTACCTGTTCCAGGTCTACCGCCAATAACTGTGAGTGAATTCCACTCAAAGCCATCTGTACCGGCATCATTTACTTTTGGCCACGGCGTTGCATAACTGGTGATTGTACCATTACGCCTGCCTACCATTTCATTCAGGGCTTCCTGAAAGGCCAGCTTTTGACCTTTGCAAAATTTACTATAATCCATCTTGATAGTCTTTTTTATCTTGTTCTAAGTATTTTGATATTCTAGGGTTAAGAAGACCAAAACTACGCTTAACAAATATAGTCAATAATTGGCTAAATCCAATGATAATTTCCAATCCAATGTACTGATAAACAGTTATGGGAAAGATGTATAAATTTATAATCCACCATACTGTTAAAGATATAATAAGTCTTATTATAATACTGTGTATTTTGTTTCCTATGCTCATTATACGACTTTTACTTCATGTGTTGGTTTAACTTCATCGTCACCTCCGGTTGCAACCATTTCACAGTAATCTGCTAGATCACTAAGGCTATCTTTTCTTATGAAGTATTGAGATGTACGCATGAATTTCCAATTGTTATTCTGGTGTTCATTACAATATCGTGCAGTGGCTTCAAATATTAATGACCACTTGAAATCATAATTTTCAAAGAACCATCTGAAGTTTTTTTCAAGATTTCCACTTGCCGATCTTGCTGCTTTTCCACTAGGCAATTTAATGTTTGGAAACATTTCTTTGTACTTAACTATATTCAACTTAAAATCATCAGTCATTAAGTGACTGGATGTTTTTCTTTTGTTAATTTTAAAAAGTTTTTCTAACTGATCAATCATTGTCATTGCTTGTGGAGATAGTTTATTTTCGCTATTGATCCATGCATTATGTTTTAAATTTCTTAATTCTAAATGCATGTTCATTTTAAGGGGTGTGACTGAATCTCTTATGCAACATAAAAGATAGTACTGATTGGGTGTTAATCCAGCTGTTGTCATCTCATCAAACATCTCCATCTGCTGGAGCATTTTTCTTTTCATCATTGCTTATTTTTATTATTTCAAATCTTGGTGAGTTTGGATCAAAGTTATATAACTCATCAGCATCTACTTCTTCATACTCAGCTTTAAATTTAAAGTTCCATCCACCTGCGGTTTTTCTAGCACCACGACATGCTGCACCTATATGAGAATTGTTAATATTTAATATTCTACCTGCTGTAGCTGCAGAAGAAAAGTGCCATATACGCATAAATCCAAAAGCTTCATCTGGATTTTTTACTTCCCAGCCAACTATTGGTACTTCATTACCTGTACCAACAAAAGTTCTTTTGAGTATGTCTATTGCCATTGTTATATAACCCACTTCATGTAATATTTTTCCTTGTAATTGACTGTTGGTATCTTTTTGAAATTCTGTACTATCTATAAATCTTGTGAGTGCATATAAGTAATGTTCAAGTTGTTGAATATTATCTCTGCTTATTAAGGGCCTATAGTTTGGCATATTTTATAATTTAATGGTTTGTAAAATTTGTTTATATTTGCTATGATGCAAATAAAAAGTAACTATATATTATATTTTCTCCTCTTTGTAATAATCATACTTGCAGGGATACTAATATTTAGAAAGCCGGTCACTATAATTGACACACCTTCAAAGATAATAGAATTAAAAAAATCTATTGCTAGGAAGGACTTTTTAATCAAAACTTATCGACAAGAAGCAGAGAGACTTGAATTTGATGCCCAAGGTCTTTCTGCTGAAGTTGATAGTCTTGAGCGCATTAAGCAAAAAGTAAAAATCAAATACCGTGAGACATATATTAATATTGATAATGCTCGTAATGAGCAGCTTGACAGCATCATACGCTCAAGTTGGTGATAGCATAACATGTTATGATAACACTGAGCTTAAACGAATAGCAAGCCGTGTTGTTTACGCTAATGAATGTGACAGTCTTTTGAAATTAGCTGAGTTCCAGTTAATCTATAAAGACTCTATGATACTAAAGTTGAACAAAGCTTCTGAATTAAAAGACTCTGCTCTTATAGAGTGTGATAACAAGTCACTATTATATAATACATTAGTTTTAGATCATGAAAAAACTATTGAATTAAAGGATGATATCATAGATAAGGGTGAGCGCAAACTCAAGTGGACGCGTTTTGGTTGGGTTGCTACTAGCGCAGGGTTGGTTGTGCTGTGGTTGAGTGGCTTGTTCTGATGATAGTAAGACTTGTATGATTTTAATATAGTAGGATTAAGTACTATTATCTTTATTAATATATTCTTTTAATTCTTTTAGTGTGTATTTTTTAATAGAAGCGTTTTTTATTTCAAACCACACAACAGTTGTGTCACTTGGGTTACGCCAAGGATATTCATTTACATACCAATCTATTATTAATTTTGCTGTGCTGCTGTCCATCTTTTAATTTAAATTATTTTTTTCTTTTTTGAGGTTTCCAAATAGTACCTGTTGGTGCATAGTTCATTTTTATCCAACTTTTTTTTCCAAAGACTAAATTTTTTTTAGCCAAAGTTGTTGTAAGAAAGTCTATATGTTCAGGTTTGACTCTTAATGCGTTATTCATTGATAAGGTATATTCTATTTGAATATTTTCCTTATCAATGGTTAAGCTTTTTAATTTTTTATCTGTTCTTGGCCAACGATCCTCCATCCATAAAACATAAAAGTTGCAGTCATTCATTATGTTTCTTTTTTTATAACAACGTTTCTGGTCTTTCCTGGAAACTTATTACCAAGCGCAACTAAAAAATCCATACGCTTGGTAAAACGAGCATTCATTGAATCATGAACTACCCATTTACCTACCAAATTTTTATTCTTATGTTCTATTGTAATAGTATCACCATAATCAAAAGGTCCTCCCCATCTTTTTAATAGGTCTCTGGACAGTGCTACCCATCTTATCTCTCTATTTTTAAGTTTTACTAAGTCTATCTTACTATTATCTGCAGTAATTAAAGGGCTGGCATCACACTGTCCTTCAACAGCATTGTAATATGTTCCAGTAACAACAGCCCTTATTGAGTCTATTGTTACTGATGTATCTTTGATGCATTCATGTGTACATTTATTAATAGGCGTATTGTTTTGTGCTATTATTTTATCAAGTCTGTTTGTTATACCTATGTACATAGCTATAAGCACAAGACCTAATACGCTAACACTCATAGCTAATAATATTTTTGAATTATTTTTCATTATTATTTTCTTTTAATTTTTGTATATTTATATAGTCCCCATAAAATAGACTTGCTTTCTTCTTCAACAATAAGAAGCTTGATTGGCTTAACTTCTGCTGCAACATATTTTTTTATAGCTTCTTTTTTTACAGGCACTATTGTAGTTTTATCCATACTAAATTTACTTTTAGCAATTCTCTTAGTCTTAGTTTTAATTGCTGGTATTTTTATGCCTTCATTTTGTTTAAGATTTTTTATCTCTAATCCTATTTCAAGAACTCGTCTTGCATCATGTGGTTGTGGTGCAGGTCTATGACCCCACTTCCATGTAGCACCTTTGTTTTCACCACTTCTTTCTATATACTTTAGTTCACACATTGCTTTAAAAGTATGGGCTTGTATTTTAAACTTCCTGCGTATTTTAGTCATACCTAATTTTTTATACTTTGTTTTATCAAGTTTCTTATGTAGTGCGTTAAGTGCATCTAAATGTCTTGTAATTTGGTTTTCTGTAATCATTGTGTTTAATTAACGTAATATAAATAATTTATTTTTGGCTCTTGTGTATGCCGTGTACTTAATTCTATTTCTTTCAATAGTTTTTTTGTTAAAATTTAAATCTTCTTCCAGGAGTATTACATTATTGTATGTGCTTCCTTGTGATTTATGTGCTGTGATTGCGTAATTATATACAACATTGTCAGACCATTTTCTTATGTTAAAATAGTTTACCCAGTAACTTTTCTTTTTAGAAGACATAGCTTCTGATCTTGCTTTAGAAATAAGTTTCTTATAATCTTCAGCTGAGTCTTTATGGATTACATAGAGACTGTCATACCTATCTTTTAATTTCAATTCCCAGAACTTCCCTGTCCACTCAATAGGTGGTGCATCTCTGTATTTTTCTGAGAATGTTCTAACCACTACCGTAACTTCCTCTATGATAAATTCATCAGACGTCTGATAGCTTATATGATACTTATAATTGTTGTACCGCTCCTCAAATATTCTTGAGAATACAGGACCGTTTGCAACTAAGTGCTCATCAATTTCATAGGCAGCTGCTTCTTTACCGTGTATTACTTCACGAATCACAGAATTCATATACTGAACAGTTTTATTTCTCCAGGCTATAACCTTTACATAATCAGAATTGTTTTGATACTCTTTGGATCTGAAATATTCTTCTACATGCTCACGCACATGAGACCTTTGTGTCTGGGCATTTATTCTAATAATGCCGTCACCAGATTTATTCACATGGCTTATCAGATTAGCAATGGGTTGCTCTACACTTAAATTATCTCTCAAAGTAAACGAGGCCTTGACAATTGAATTGCCTTTCTTTTGCCTCATTATCTCTTGTAGTTCTAATGTTAGCATGTTAAATCCTCCTGTGTCATCACTGAAGGGTAGACAATCTATCCTATTTACTGGCGGAATTTGCGCAGGATCTCCCATGAATATAATCTTTACCCGGCTGCTGTATTTCATAATCTCTATAAAGAGGTCATCATTTAGCATTGATACTTCATCAATGATGAGGTACTTATACTCCAGGATCTTACTATTCTCATGACTGGCTACAAACTTTTGTTGACCATTGGCATCTATGTCTTCTTTTAGACCTAATAATTTATGCACGGTTTGATAATCAACCTTGCTTTTAATAGATCTATCAGCACTTGATGCTAAGACTTTAACTGCTTTATTGGTTGGCGCTGTTGCAGCCACTCCACGATTTTTATACCGTTGATTTATGTATTGTATTACTTTGTTGACTAAGAACGTTTTGCCTGTGCCTGCATAACCTTGCAAGACGATTGCGTCTGGGTTACTAGAATTTTTAAAACTTGTGTTAACAAATTCAATAATCTTATCAAAGGCTAATCCCTGATCATTGTTCAAGGGCTTTCTAAGCTCTTGCTTTATTTCATCAGTTGTTACCATTTTATTGGGGTATTAAACTCCTTCTCTAGCACATTGTTTATTTGATTAAACAAGTCACCACTGTCCCATTTGTTATCTTTACGATAAGTTCCTGAGACTGGATGTGATGCAAAGAATTTGTAATTCATATTTGAAATAGATTTATTCCATTTCTTACTTGCTTGTCCTAGAAATACATAAATAATTTTTGAGTTATATGTAGTTAGCATGTCTAGTAGGTATGCCGTAAAAGGTTCCCATAGTTTTTCATGAGGGTCTGTAGATCCTATAGTAGTTGTCATCGCTGCATTCAACATTAATACACCTTGATTAGATAATCTGGTCAAATCAGGATCATGTTTAACGAATTGTCCTGGATATACAGTGTTTCCGATTTCTTCAAAAATGCATTTTAATTGAGGCTGTTCTTTTTTTGTATGAGAACAACTAAATGCCATACCATCTGCTTCTCCTGCTTGAGGATATGGTGAGTGATTTATTATCACCACCTTTAGATCATTATAGTGACATTCTTGGAATGGTTTAAACAGGTCTTTAATTACAGGTGTAAAGCTTTTACCTTTCTGAGAATCTTCATAAAGAGTTTCTAAAATACTAAGAAAATCTTTACTTAAGATAAACATTTTGAGCACTGGTGCCCATCCTGAATCCTTAAGATTTTCGTACAATTTATTTTGTATGTCTTTTAATGTCATGATTAATTATTATATTTGTGTTATGAGCGAAACAAAAACGGTTACTGTTGAAACTGTGCAGCAGGATAAAGTAATTACTATAGAAATCAGTGGTTTTTTTTACCAAAGGTTTTATAAGTTTGTAACTGATTATCTTGACATTAAAGGTGCCGATGATTATTTAAAAGTATTTCAAAAACTTGCAGATGAATATATGGTAAAAGTTCCAGAAGATGATGAAAGTTTAAATCTTGAAACACTTCTTATTTTAATCCGTACTATGGAAGAAGGCTTTACTTCTGCTGGTTTTGTTGATAAACAAGATGTTGATGTTCCTGTTGAACCTGATACTAAAACTCAACATTAACCATATTTCCGGCTTCATTTAGTGATTCTATTACTAAGGCTAATTCTTCTTTAGAACAGTCAGCAAATGATTTAACGTATCCATCTGATGTACTTAAATTTCCATGAGCTAGCCCTGCTCTACGTTTAATTTCTAATTTCATTTCTTCAAAAGTATAACCTATTTCTGTGGCTAACTTTCTAATGCATGCATGGATCTTTGCTAATTGCGGCTTAGTTCCATCATCTTTATGTGCTTCAAAGAATACTTGAACTACTTGAGCTTCTTCTAAGGTATTTACAAATGATTTAAATAATGCAAGCTCTCCTTGCAATTGATGTGTTAGTTTGCCGTTTTTTTTTACTAAGCGTACACTGAACACGTTGTCTTGTTGATTCATATTTAATTTTTACTAAAGGTTATAAGATGGTCAAAGTCATGAGCTTCCATTACTCTTACTGAATAACCTAAGTCTCCATAGGTATCAGTTTGTTCTGTTTCAATATTACTTATTACATAATTGGTAAAATCATTTATGTCTTCAAAAAATATATCATAGTCTGGGTAAAGCTCAGCAACTTTGTCATCTATTTGTATTTCAACTATTATATGTTTCGTTATCATGGCTTGTTTATTACAATATACCAAAATAATTTAATACTATTCATATTCATAGCCTTTACGCAACTTATCTTCAAGTAGGTTTGCGAAGATACCAGAAGCTTTGCTATAAGCAACAGGATCTTTTGTTTTTACATGTGTAGCACGACCACCATAACGTCTACCATATTTTGATAAAACTACAAATCCTGTATTACTATGGTGCTTAATTAGGAATAACTCAAAGACCTTGTCAATATTACGAGACCAATCTGTCATACCTAATGTAACTTGTTTTTCTTGTTCTACATTACGATTCATCTTTCAGTGCTTTAGTGAGTGCATCAAGTAGACCTAGCGTGTAGGCATACTTAGTGTCAATTTTCTCATCTTCCCTTTTATAACCAAAATCTTTTTCAAAGAGTCCAACCAATTCAGTTTTAACCTTGATAGCATTCTCAAGAGATCCATAGGATGTATTCTCAATATGCTTTATCATTCCTGATGCACCAGTTAAACCTTCCAGGTAAGAAAAGTTTGTCTCTAGAGGGTTATTGGGCTCCTTTGTTTTAGATGCATCTTTATCTTCTACTAGTTCTAGAGTACATACATGACCATCTACCCATTTGGGTGTAGGTGGTGCTTTATCTTCTGATGTATGGTATGACGTTTCACAGTCAGTACATTTATATTCATTCATACTTATAATTTTAATAATACTTAAAAAGCATTCTTTAATTGAAAAAGAAAAACCGCAAGACACTATAGCTAAATGCTAAATAGGTTTGCGGTTTGGGTTTCCTCTAAAGGAAAAGTTTGGTTGGGGGTAGGTAGGTAGGTGGGTTATTCTGGTGCAAAACCAACGAAGACATAACTTCCGTCACGTTCATTAGATGCTTTCTTGTAATCAATCTTAGCACAGACAATTTCACCTTCTATTAAAGTCTTAGTAATCACAATCTTAAGACTAACATTTGGATTCTTTTCAACGTAAGCTCTAGCTTTTTTGATAGCTTCAGTCTGAGTCTTTTCACTAATACCAATGTAATCATCACCATAACGGGCTTCAGCTACGTAACGTGTCTCCCACTTACGCGTGCCTTTTTGAGGTATGTTGTGGACAACAGATTTTGTTTTATTCTTGTTAGTAATAGGGTTCTGTGTACAGTAACCATATACATCACGCTTGTTTGTCTGACCTAAGATATACTCTTCAAAGTGATCTTCTTTAGCGAATTTACTTCTCTTATCAGTGACATCTTTTATTAGCTCACAGTTATTGATCTGACCGTTATAGCTGTCACTTCCATATACTCTACGAGCTTCTTCACATGCATTGTTAAATGCATCTTGCATACTTTTTCCTTTTGCGTATACTCTTATACTACATGCTCCCATTAATCTTCTTTTTTAGGGTCTTCAATTTCAATTATTCTTTGATAGCCTGATGGATTCCATTCAGGATTTGAAGACCAGTTTGTAACTAAATGTCCCATATTTGCTGATTGCTCTCTGAGCTCAGTATGAAACTTTTCTTCTGCACCTTCATGTGCAGATACTTCAGGGTGTCCTGTTGGTGCTAAGGTGTTATCTACTGCCTGCCATGTGACAGCAATACCTATTACCATTTTACCTGTTTCCTCATTCATTTCCTCAAAAGGTACTGAAGAGACTAACATGTTGTCATACGCCTGTTCTTTTGGGATTTGTAGTCCTGTTACCGCCATTTTCTATTTGTTTTTTGATTATTTCACTTATAAATTCCCAGCTCTCATCATTATTTCCTGCATGGTATGCTACTTCAGCAATTTCCATAGCAAAGTCAGGAGTAATTAAGATAGGTTTTTTTGCTTTTTTCTTTTTTTTAGTAAAAGTAGCAATAGCATTTTCAATACAACAATTTTTACATATTGGTTGTCTTTTATTTGCTTGAAAGTGTGAGTTACATAACGTACACTCTTTCATATAATTACCTTCTACAAATTTTAGAGGATTTATTGTCCACTCTAAGACATCACCTACTTTGTAATCACTTTTGATAAGTTTGTACCAATCATTATATTTTACTGATACATGTTGATTTTCATGAGTTATTACATATTCTAAAAATATAGGCATTTCTGTGGTGTACCCAGTAAACATGCCTTTTAAAAAATAAGTGTCATTTTTACTTATATGGTCTACAATAGAAGCTTGATATTCTTTTGTTCCAATTGGTGTATACAATACTTGTGAAAGGTACCCTATTACTTTATTTAGTGGTCTAACTTCTAATTTTGCTTTTATTGTTTTCATGTTATTCAGGTAAATAAGCTACAAGGTCAACTGTGTCTAGAGATGATAGTAACTCTTGTAAAGCCTCTGTGTTGTTATCCTTTATATCTTTCTTAACTTGTACAATAACAAGTTCTATTAATCTATCTTTCATTTTATTAGTTTTAGATTGTTAATAAAAAATTGAAGTAGTTATAAGCCAGAGCATATCACCATACATTCTTTTTTCCATAGATGCACACCACTTGATTAGCTTATAACTGTATAGCAGGCTCAAACCTTATCCCCTCACCTTATCGGCTCTATGAGAGTTTGCTGCCCTAATATTACTTAAGGGTCTAGCTATACTTTCCTGTGTCGTTGTAACCGCTGGGTTGCCCATCATTCTATAGTCTCCTACAAAACTTAACATGACATTGCCCTAACATACACAAAGACTTCAAAATTTAATTCTTAATATAGTAACTTAACTTTATGGACCGCCTTCTCATGTCAGGGATTGCTCCGTTTCATGTTCCTATTGACCACTTTTCAGCAAAAGCTCTCACTTTATTTAATGTCTTCATAGCTACTCCTCCCAGGGTTTACTCTTTACTGACTTATTCTTGCAGACCTGGATCCAGAACCATGATCATTGGCGTTACTTTGTATTAAGAATTTAATACTATACTAACCTGCGAATACTACATATAATACATAGATTGCTGCTACAAATGATGCAATTCCTAATACCATTTCTACTGTACCCATAGGCTTTTCTTCTTGGTTTTCTTTGTTGTCTTTTTCTGACATGATTAATTGTTTTAATTGTCACCTACGTTTATGGCTGTAGGATTGGCCATATCTCTATTGTTTATTTCTTAGTTTTCTAATCTCTCTACCTAACTCCGTATCATTTGAATACTTCTCACAATAAGCTTCAATATCACTTATGCTATACATCTTCTCAACAATACGATGAGTTGTTATAGTGTTGTGTATTAGATCTACTTTTAGTATTAAATACTTTTCAAGCAGTTCTTCTGTTTGTTGATCCCATACTTTATGATATTTATATTCAACATCAACCTCATCAATTCCACCTTGCTTACAATAAGCTTTAATAAAGTCTTGTGATGGTTGAGGTAATGGAATTCCTGCTTTAGCATATCCATAATCTTCAATAAAAACAAGCTTAGGGTCAGTACTACTAATGATTTTTCTCCATCCTTTGTGCTCTTGTGTTGTATCAGAGTTCCAAGATAGCATCTCCTTACTGGCAAATAATATTTCATTTGTAGCAGGGTTGTAAAAATGGTCACCTTCCTTAATCTTTTCATCTGTTGTGAAGTAGAGGTGTTGAAACTCAAATGCTGATTTAGGTTCTTGACCAGAATTGGATGTAGCATCTCCTAAAAGATATTGGTCATCTTCTTCTATATATCCGTTGTTTAAATATAAATAATCATTAAATACAACAATATTTGTAATGTCTTCTGTAGGTAACCTATGTACCTGTGTTCTTTTTCTATTTGCTTCCATTTGTTTAGCTTTAGATTGTTAATAATTGTAACGGTTGTAGGCAACGATCCTACACCACCCCGCTAAGGGAAAAGAGCTCATGAGACCCTTGGTTCCAAATACCGTTATATAATTTAATTAGCACCATCTGTAGATCCCGTCTAAAGGTTTAACCCTAGAAATTGCGGTCTACAAATGGTCACGAGATAGTGCTTATTAAAGTGGTCTACCACTGGTATTGCTTGACTCATTTCTATCTCTTGCTGCCAATTTATACAAAGAAAACCGGTTTCTCATACTTGCTGAATCCCCACGACTTGGTTCTTTCCCATTTGCGTAGTTTCTTAGCTTTCTAAGCCAGCCAGACGGTTTTATTCTGGAATTCTTTATCCTTTGTAATGATGTTTAAATTTCATCAGGCCATATCCATTTAATTTTGGTCTGATCCAAATGAGATAATGCACTGGTTACCCAATCTTTATCTACACTATTTACATAGCATAAAATATGAATGGTAGCTACATCTTCTGGGTTTAATCTTAGTAGTCTCCCAATTTTTTGAGAAGCTTTCCTATTGTTAGCATAGGCGTGCATAATGATACCTACTTTTAATTTTGGTACATTAACACCCTCACTCAACTGTTCAACAGCTGAGAGCCTATTAAATAGGCCTGCCTTAAAATCAATAAGGTTTTGTTTAGATTGTTTATTCTTTGAGTGAACTGAATGCTCACACAAAGTATCAGCTTGTGCTTGGGTGTTGGCAAAGATTATTGTCTTATCTGTTTGCCTGTTTAATAACTTCCTAGCGTAATCTTCTTTTGATGGAAACTTTTGTAAAGTTTTCATTCTTTGTATCCGAGCTATTTGCTCAGACTTAGGCGTTGTTGCTCTATGAAGTCTTTGTGTCCAGTAGTTATATTCTTTAACTTCTGAATTCTTCCATATGCCGCCATCTTTTCTTATTTTTTCAATAGTAGGGTTACCATTCAATGAAAGCTTATGAACAAATATCCTATAGTCATTAAGGATTTGGTCATCTACTGCATCATCTGTATGATATTCATAGACTTTTGGGCAAAAGTGGTTACACATCTTACCCTTTTCTGTCCATTTCTTTTCAGGATATGTACCTGTAAGCCCTAGTATTCTACCACTTTTCTTCTCATAAGCATTAAGCCACGGTATGTGACTCTTCTTTAATGAGTGGCACTCATCTAAGTATACTACATCATAATCAGTATCTTGTTTAGTGAGTGAACGATATGTGGTAAAGTCTATATGATCAAGCAAATGGCTTAATCCAAACTTTTCTGCATCATCTTTCCATGAATCAAAAATGGACAACTTTGGGGCAACAACTAAGAACCTACAGTAATCTGTGTAATTCTTTATCATATGTTTAAGCCCCATTAAAGTCTTCCCTACACCCATAGAAATTTCAACACCTGCTTTCTTATTGTCAGCTATGGCGTCTAATGCTTCTTTTTGGATTTCATCTTTGGTTTTCATTCTACAATGATCTTAAAATAGATCATGTCTGGTGCTGTCTTAAAGTAGCACAAGAGTGCTGGACATAACCATACGGGATGTTTTATTTCTTCTGTGATGTCAAACATATAGTTTGTTCCATCACCCATTCCAGGTCCCATTTTTGTGAGAAATAAATCTCCTCCAGGGAACTTTTTATCTGCAAACATTACGGAACATTTTTGAGCTCCACTAACCAACGATGTGATTAATGTATCTGCTCCTGCGATGAGAGGTTCTTTATCAAGTTCTTTAGACTCGTCATCAAACACCCACATGTTGTTCCATCTGTATGGGTGTATTACGCTAATTGCATTCATTTTAAATTGTTTTAATTATGTTACATCCTGGTTGTTCATCACCAGGATCACTTATGATTATAAGCATTGGTTTTTGTTTTAAACTTTTATTATTTATGGTTTAAACTTCTCAGATTAATTGTCAAATTCAGGATCATATGGAGTCTCCACATCATCATGAAAATTATTGATTCCTTCACTGATAAAGCTAACACCTTCTTCTTTTATTCTTTTTTTCACTGCTTTAAATACAGCTTGATCAAACTCATTATCCACATTTGGATCTAAGTTTTCATCAATTACTATACGCACTATAAGACCTATGTCTATTGTATACGCTTTTTGTTTTTTTTTTGCCATGATTTTGGTTTTTAATTTAGATAACTATTAGATAAATATTAGGTAACTAATATAACTAATAAATTTATTTTATTGTTAAATTATCTTAGAAATGGAGTAGCCAAGTTCTTTGGCTTCTATAGGGTGCATTTCAATCCAGTCATGGCAGGGTCTGCAAACAGATAAGAAAAACTTAACATCTGTGAGCAATGGTCCTATTCTTCCTTTCATGTGATGGACATCCGTTGAATGATGTTTACAAATGTTTGGGAGTTTGGCCGTGCAGGAAGGAAATGATAGTAAGAAAGTCTTTCTCAACTTTGAGTAGTCACGTTCTTGTTTGGCGCGTTTTAGAGAACGGGGGGCAATAGGCTTGTAAGTCTTGGTAACTGATTTAACAGTTTTAGGTTGCTTACGCGTCCAACAATATTTACAGTACCTATTACCCTTTTCATTTTTCCAAATGAACTTCTCATCCCCGCACCCATCACAAATTTTTTTCTTTGCTTTGATCATACCTCTAAAAAATTATGAGGTAAAATCTTTTCCTTATAAAGCTTACTTACTACTTTATTTTTGTTTATACCTAATTGAAGAAAGCTTAGTCTATTCACAAATACAGGATCCACATCTGAATACAAGTCTAATAATTCTGTTGTGAGGGTACTATTGGGAAACAATATTTCAAACCATCTGTTGGTTTTTTCAATCATGAGTTCTTGCTTCCATAAGTTTAAGACCGTCTGTGTTCTGTGGTGTACTTTTTTAATACGCTTACGCTTTTGCCAGTGCATGGCTTTTACTTCTTCTGGAGTATACATCTTTAAGCCAAATAAGGCTCTTTTATATAAAAAGTTTTGGTGTTCATTATAAGGATCTTGCTCATATGTTGAGTATTTCTTTCCTTTAAATGAATTGCCGAATGATTGAAAGTCATTGAACTTGCCTTTATAGTTAGTTCTTTCCTCTCTATCTTGGATTTGAGTAATCTTGCTTGCTGTTGTCATGGTTACGGGTTTAAATTTTACAATGTAATTTGGCTATCTTGACTTAATAAAAAAAAGGAAGACGTTAGGATTTTACGTCCTAACATCTTCCTGTACAAAGGACTACACAAAGTGCTTCGCCTTTGCCTTATTTTTAAAGATTGAAATCTTCATTAGGCTGTAATGCAGCATCTGATTTGATTGCAGCATAAGCAGCTTTAATTTCATCATGATTGTCATGATCAACAAGAACATCTTCAGAAGATGATGTTAATGTAAAGAAATGCTTACGGTATATTGGAGCATCATTTGCTGTACATACCACACCTGAAGCACCTGCGATTTTGTAATCACGTTCAGGATCTTTGCTATTAAAAGGCGTACATGCCTCTTTAACGATGATCTTACCAGTCACTTCTTCACCGGCTCCCCATCCAAAACCGTTAAGGTCTTCAATAGTACCAGCAATAAGTGCAGATAATTTTTTCTTACGGGCAAAGCCGTTTTCATCCACAAGCATTCTTGTTTGTTCTACTCTAATGTGCCCATACTCTGCGTTATTAGCACTTTTTACGATTACGTTACCTACTTTGTCAGCGGTAACAATTACTTTTGCATCCATGTTGATTTGATTTTAGGATTATACAATTGGGTTGGACTATTCTTCAGGGCGTCCGGCCCTTATATATCCCACTGATAAGCGGGAATCTTGTAAACATCTATAGCTACTATAGCTTAGATTATAATAATACTTGGGTAACAAGAAGGGGTTGGTATAATCTATACCGACTGCTAATAATGAAAGTCTACTAAGTAAACTATCAATATGCAGTATATGACTTTATTCAATATTATCTAAGTCAATGTTATTGGGATCTAGGTTTTCATCTTCTCCTGGAAGATCTAAAGGAATTTCTTTTGTTACTTTTTTTTCCTTTAATTGTTTACCGTAGAAAAATGCGTGTGATGCTTCTTCACCATATCCGCATTTGGCTAATGAATCTAATTCTGTATCTGATATGGAAAGATATTCTTCTATAGTTAGATGAATCACTTGTCCATTTTCTAATTGGTATAACATGCAACAAACATTCTTTAACAAATATAGAATATTTAATTAATTTAACAAATAATTTTTGATAAGAGTATTATTTATTGCATATGATATGGCTACAAAAAATTAATCATCTGTTGGCCATTCTTCTGATATTCCAAAAATGTAATTAGACCATGTGTATGTTGTCTCTATTTCAGGTTCTGGATCTATTGTATCTTTCCTAAGTATAGCATACTCTATCTCATAAGGTTGAGATTTGTAAGGTTTAATGCTTATTATTCTACATTTTATTGTTTTATCTATAAATGTGGTGGTGTCAATCATATTTTGCTGGATCATCAGTTCTCGATTAAGCTGCCATGTACCAACACCCGATAATTTAACTATAACTTCATCTCCTATTGAGTACTCTATAAGTGGTTTAACACCTAGTAGTGCTTTAGCAAGCTGACTCATGCTATTTGTATCTTCATCTAAACATCCCATTATAGCGTCAAGTAAGATGTTTTCTTTGTCTGTGCTGAGGTGTTTTTTAAGTGATGACTTTAATTCCGCTGATGTGAAATTTACTGGGTGATTTTGTTCCATGATAGTAAAAAGTTACGTGAGTAATAAAAAAAGTGGTTCTTACCATGCTTAGAAAAAAAAAGGGAAACCTTTTTTGATTTTTTATTTAAAGGCTACGAAGTAATTAATAATTATGTAGCTTATATTACTTACCGTTTGGTTAGCCTACCTATACAGTAGACTAACCAACACAGTATAAAAAAGATTCCAAGCATGCTACTCATTAAAGGTTAGTAAGCCCTTATAGAAGAAGCAGTCTTTGCCATTAAGTATAGCAACGTCTTGTGTATCTATCACATCTCTACTATTAACAGTAAAATGTATGAAAGATATTCCATTAACGTCTAAGGCATAGTTTATTCCCTCTGACACATTAATTGTTATGAGTTCATCATGAACCATACAATTTCCAGTAGGATAATAGTTACCATCTACAACCTTATAGAGAATTGCTTCATCTACAGGTGCTTCATAGTTAATAACTAATTCTTGCATAGTGTAATCAATTGCACTAGCGGGTGCGATTCTTTGTGTGAATGACACGAATGATAATAGCATTACTGCTATGAATATTAATTTTTTCATCTTGATTTGAATTGGTTTATTATTATAGCTTCTGTTGCCAGGCTCATGCTATTAGCCCCGTTTCTCAGTCAGTTTATAGATCTAACATATGTGTCACTGATTCATATCGCTTATTCATAACAGCTGTACACATCAAATCATAAGGGGACGTAACCTTACCTTGAAGTATACTTGTTAAAATAGCGGGACTGAATCCACTTACTAGACCTACATTAGCATCACTAGAGCTTGCAGGCACGTTACCAACTCGTCCGTTGACATTCCAGAAGATGATTTCAGGTAGAATATAACCAGCACTAGAGTATGCAGCACGAATGCCATCTAGATTAGTATTTCTCCCAGCCTCGTCAAACTCCATATCACTAATGATAAGTAGTTTAGTAGGCATTTCATCTTGCGACAGTTCTTCTCTCAAAGCACTGCTTAGAATAAGTTCAAAGTTTGCTAACAAATTGGTACTGTATCCCCAATCTGCTCTTGCTAAACCTGCCATCTTATCCATTAAATTGTCACCGGTGATGTAGTTCATTTGTGGATTTTCGCTGAACGTCATAAAAGCATTTTTAAAGATGCCTTCATTTCTCTCCGCGATATATAATCCTAATGATACTGATACATCCATTGGTAGCCCATTCATAGATCCACTTACATCACATAAAGGAAGTATACGTTCCGTAGAACCTTCCATGTAATTAGGTAAGCTTTTCCATTGAGCTTCAACGGCATTCACATCTTCTCCATTCACCAATGCTTGGTATAGCATGTGAGGGAACAAGACTGAAGCGTTTACTTTAGCTTTTCCATCTAATACATCTAGATTGAACTCATCAAATCTTTCACCATCACGCTTTGAAAACGTGTTACGGTAACGATTCATAGCTATTGAAGGAACTTTTGAGTAGTCAATGCTACCATAGTTCTTTTCACATAGCTGAGTTTCAACTGTATTAGATAAAGTGACTAATGATGTGCGTAGTTTCTTAGGAGAAATTCCTAAGTACTTGTGCATACCAGTAAACCATTTGCCTTTACGTGGGAACCACTTAGCAATTAGATTAGCATTATCATTCTCTTCCAGTTGAGTAGAAAGATAATTTAATGTATCAGCCGTTACAGCTTCAATCATAAAGAAATCTTTCCAACTACCAAATGTAGGAGTTAATATGCTTACCTTTTCCCACTCTTGTGGGTTGCTAGCTGAGATATGCCATGCGATCACACGAAAGAATCTCTTCTCTCCTGCTCCACCTCGGCAATCTCTAGCCCAGAATAAAATTCTGTATGCTAGGTCCTTATTCTCTCCGCGCGCTCTTTCCCATAACATGATGATGTCACTCTCTTGCATATAGCGTGAGGCACCAGCAATAAAGAAAAGGTCAACACAGAAGTTTGTGCTTGTACTATGCGTGATAGCACCGTTATCCGTTAAAGAATCATATTGTCTTGTAGCGTTAACTAATTTTGAATTTTGCATGGGGGTTGGTTTTAGTGGGTTATGATAGTAATAAGAGTGTACGAAGTAAATTAAGAAGCGGGAACCAGCGAGTATATACTCAACTAAGCTCTTGTTGCAGGCCTCAGACTATCGACAAGAGCAAAGTGATAAACACTCTGTCCCGCTTCTATTCTTAGCTTTAGTTTTTCTTTACTGTGCTGAGATATAGTCCTTCAATGACCTAAAGATATTATGATTACAGGTTACTTGAGTTTACTGTCCTCCGACTCCAAGTTGTTGTTTTTTTGGTAGTGCTGAAGTAACCTTCAAAATCATAATGGGTATAATATTTTATCCTTTTAACCCAGTAGCTACTTTTATTCACTATGGGTAGAGCGGATCAACTCACAGCATTCACCGCAATGGTGTCTACGCTGCCAACTCCTCCTGATTGCACCTGATATTTATCAACGCTTAGGGCTTAAGCAACTATTTAACGTGGCCCTAACCACGATGACAAAGATACTATAAAAATAAAGGTGAGAGTTTGTATCACACCCAATCCACTCACAAGTTGACCATGTTACCTTTATTTAATAAACATAAGCACGTATGTAGGAAGTATCCTACATACATGTTTACATTTTATTCACCATGAATATTCTAATGAGCTGATGGAGATGTTCGTCCCTCCATAAAGTTTAGTTAAGTGCTCATCTTAATGGCTTATACGATCACAGTATATAGATACAACAGAGTTACGACCATCATACCTTTGACTATAAATCTAAGTCTACTTAGTAAGCGGTAACCGAGTTCTTCTGTTAAATCATATGGGTGATCAAAGATTATCTCATTCAAATCTGTCTGGGTGTATGTCCTATACTCTACTAATGTACGAGCAAAGAATAATACCAGTACAGTTACACTTGGAGATATATATAAATTAAATTCCTTAAACAGGTGGTTTGAATAGTGAGCTATAATAACTATAGCTACTAAATCTACTAAGAGAATAATACCGAATGAGGCTATCCTCTTTAGCATATTATAATTATTTCTTTTCATGGCATTTTAATATTGATCCCGCTGACTACATATAAGAGAACAGTACGTATCACAATGCTTCTTATCTTCTTCATCAGGGATATAAGATTGACTACATACCGAGCAATTTAATGCAAACGGGTGGTTAACTATGTTATATGAATACATCTCTACTAAGTAAGAAGGAAGACCAGAGTTATATATCTCTTGCTGATTATTCTCATACTCTCTTAATAGACTAATGTCTTCTTTACTTAATTCTTCTATTGTTTTATTGTCCTTAGACATAAGGTGATCCCAATCTGGTTGGTCATCATCAAATCCTGGTTCATGCATAGTGTAAAGATATTATATAAACATAAGTATCAAACATATTGTAGCTATATAAATATAGAACATTATGTATGATACATGTTTAAGGGTTTATTTCAGGTTAAAGAAAAGAGGGTATGTGAACTGTCCCATACACTCTTTAACACAAATTTTTACAGTTTTCTGTGTACCAGTAGGGTTAAACCTACTAATTATCAGGTAATACCTAACTTGTTCATCTATAAAGACTTATATAAAGCCCGCGAGACTGTTATCTCACGGGCATATAGTCTTATTTAGACGTCAGACAAATCATCTGACTCATCCACCTTAGCCTCAGCTTTAGTAGGTGCCATATCAGACGTACTAGCAACTCCTAAGATTGCTTGTGCCGCTGACTTAGCTAACTCAGCACCGAAGTTTCCTCCGTACTGCTCAGCTAAACTAGCTGCCTGATCAAACGCACTCATATCAGGAACTACATTCCCGTTAGTAGTGATGACTAACTTTCCAGTTTGACCAACACAACGTGTTGTAAACCATAAAGCTGTAGCATCAGCGTCTTCTCTGTAGTAGTCTCCTTGAGCCTCCTTAAATGCTTCCATGTCAGTAGCATTACCTTTCACTCCGTATACAAACGTAGCGTTTCCGTTTTTAGATCTGTAAGATCTGATCAAATTGATTTTCATCTTGAATTGATTTTTGGGGTTAAACATTAATTAATTAAAAAGCACACATTGCATACCATATACAATATACTTTCCTGACAAGAAGGGGTTGGGAAATTCTAAAAAGAATTACATGTCTTTCATAGCCTTACAGCTCCCAGTACGGGAATCATAACTTACTTGACTCTTCTTTACAAGCGGATAAGCTTATATACTTTAGTAGCAAGAAGGGGTTGGGAACGGCGTAAATGTCACTTTTACTAAGTAACTGATATTGAGGTAGCTAGTCTACTTGCTACACACGTGGGAGACTACTTTTTAGATGATTTACCGCCTTTACCGTTACGCGCTCTATTCTTAGAACGGGATTCTTTAACGGTACCACCGGATTTCTTATGGGAGTTGTCCTTATTTTTACCAGCAGAGGTTAGCTTGTTGAGAGCAGCACGGTATGTCTTTCTAGCAGTACTAGAATGATACTTAGTATTATATGCATTCTTCTTAGCCCTAGCTTCAGGGTTAGCTGCGAAGTATTTTGCAGATTTAGACTTACCAGTAGACTTACCAGCATTCTTATTTGCTCTTTGAGGGACTTTTTTTGTTGCCATACATACAATATACAAAAATTTCTCTGAGTAATTGAGTTGTGAGGAGAATATGATAGTAACTTTCTTTCAGTCAGACTTTCCTGACTATAGCCAGACACATAAGTCTGGCGTGATAAGGCGTGAATGCAATGAACTCCAATGTGCGTAGGCCAAGACAAAAAAAACTACAACCTTTTTAGGTTGTAGTTTTTCTTGGGAGTATGTATTAGACGTCTGAAAGATCGTCTGATGCCTGCTCTTGTTCTTCCGGAGGAGAACTTGGAGCAGCAGTGCCAAGAATGGCTTGAGCAGCGCTTTTGGCAAGCTCTTGGCCAAAGTTGCCTCCATATTGCGAAGCAAGAGAGGCTGCTTGGTCAAAGCTTGACATGTCAGGCGTTACATTACCATTTGTGGTAATAAGTAACTTGCCGGACTTGCCTATGCATCTGGTTGTAAACCAGAGTGGGCTACCGTCCGCATCTTCGCGGTAGTAGTCACCTTGTGCTTCTTTGAAGCTTTCAAGGTCAGAGGCATTAGCGTTTACTTTGTAAACGAATGTAGCGTTACCGTTTTTGCTACGGTAAGAGCGTAATAAAGATACTTTCATGGTAATGAAGGGATTTTTGTGATGTCAATATTGACTTTAGTCAATGAAGGGGTTGCTGACTGTAAGGAAGAAAGGAGAGCCTGTTAAAGCTCTCCTGTGTGCTAGAATGGTAGGTCATCATCTGGATATCTTTCTCTATCCAGGTTGATGTGTTCTACCACATGCGGCCTTGGGTTTGGATTGAGCTCCTCCTTCAGGAACTCAATCTTTGACTCTATTTTTAGCTTATGCAGAGTTTCTCTGAATGCGCTAAAAGTAGCGTGCGGTACTGCACCCTCAACTCTTGTGAGGTTGTTTAACGTAGGCAAAGCACGTACTTCAATGAGGTGGAAAGGTTTTAACCTTTGTTCAACATTGACGAAGCGGTGAAACTTGAAATTCAAGTTTACTGCTGTTACGGGGCCGTAAGGCGTGTATCCAAATGGTTTTTTCATAGAAAAAAGGGTTTTGATGTTAAGACTTATAAATAATGTTTATTATTTGAAGGGGTTGGATCCGCAGGATCAGAAAAAAGAAGAAGCTGTTAAACTTCTTCTTCTATAGGGATAGAGACTTCATACATAACTTCTAGTGATAGAAGTTGTGCTAAGTATGTAAAGTACTCTTGGTCTATGCACGCCTTTTTGAATTCAATAAGGTGCTTCATAGCCAATGTGTCAGGATACTGAAGTAATAAGGCATACTGATGTAGGATTTCATCCGGAATTGTTTGCCGCCATGGCTGAAGTAGTTCTGTCATAATATTAATTTATTAATATGAAGGGGTTGCATTACGAAGTAATGGAGTTTAAGGTGGCTAATGGACATTAGACGCCGTGTTTGTGGAGAGATGATAGTAACAAACTGAATAGGTTGGCCGTAGGCAAATTTTATCTCCCGCTTATTATGGCGGGAGATTGTTATTAACATCCTTCAAGATACTCTATGTACCTATTGTCAAACTCTAACTCTGAGTCAAAGTCCATTTCTCTATCAGCACCATTTTCTGCTAATTCAATGTTTATACGCTCTTCATTGAGGTCGTACCATTGGTCAAATTTTAATTTTGGCATAATAAGTATTTTAAAGGTTAATAATAAATAGCAAAGGTGAGAGTTTGTATCACACCTAATTACTCACAAGTTCACCGTGTTACCTCTGCTATTCAAATATAATAATTTTTGTCTAATGAGAGGGTTGGGCGGAGCCAAAAGGGAAAGCCTATTAAGCTTTCCCGTCTTTGTTTACATTTTCTTGTCTACATTGAGATTCTCTTGTACACATATTCTGCGTATGATGTCTTTCTTGTATTTATACTTGCGTACAATAGTGTCAGTACAGAAGTTACTTGACGCTTCTATGTGTTGCTGAGCAAGCTTTTGACATTCTTCTGCCAAGGTCTGCTTGTGGTCATCTAATTGGATAGGTGTTAGCAATGCTAAGACTCTATCTATTTCATAAACTGATAAATCATTCATAATACATTAAGGGTTTTAAGGGTTATTTTTTTTATTTATTGTTCAAGGTGTTCAGATGTTTCATCATGGTAATCACCTTCTATTGGTTCTTCATCATAGACACTATACTTTTCATTGTCAGGTGCCATAATACCGGCAAACCAAAAGACGAAAGTTATTGTAGTGAAGATAGCACATACAGATGGTAGTGGTGCAAGTATAGCACACACTATAGACAAGCCTGCAAACAACATGCAGAACTTGAAGTAGTTAGAGAACTTTTTCATAGTGATATGGATTTAGATTTGATTAAATACTTGGAGCGGTCTGCCTCAAGGTGCATGAACTTGGTGTGAGCCAGTTCAAGGGCATGCCAGATTGTACAGGCATAGATGGACACAGTTGTGTGGCCAAGAATGTGGACGTTAATCCAACGTTTAGATTCAGTCATCATTGCGAGAGTTTTTATCAACAAGCCATCTCATAGTACGTAGGAGTATGAAGGCGAATGATATGATTATTAATATATTCATTTGTATGGGTTTAAAGCGTACATCTGTATGGCAAGAGCAGTATGAGAACATCTGTGTGACATACGGTGATGAGAAGCTTAAGGATTAGTATTTTTCTTAAAGAAGAGGTTGTATGCCAAAGGCATTGTCTGCAAGACCGGCTATATAGGCATATTTTATGAAGAATGAATATAGTATGACCTATGCTTGTGAGATGATCTGAAGTATGTAAGATCAGTGAGCAAGATTTTAGAGATGGTGTAGGCATGACAAGGTATCTGCAATGCAATGAAAGATTCACTTGGAAAGCATCCTTTTTGGTTTTTTTACCAAGAAAAGGATGGACATGCTGATAAGCATGGGGGGTAGCCCCAACTTTAAAATTGGCCGGGGTTGTTTTCTATATATGCTCTTCATATAGACTATTGTCCAACTTTTGGTGTCCAGTAGGGGGGGGATATAAGAACCATGATATCTGTGCTATCAGTTATAGTGACTTTAAAATAAATTTAGAATATTTTTTTTAAGTTTCGGAAATATTTATATCTTTGGGTATCTTTAGATCTTGTTCATTAAATGATTCTGCTAAAGATGATTGTTTTTAGGGTTATATTAAAGGAGGATTGTTCATAGTCCTCCTTTTTTTTGTATCTAAGGATTATTTTCGTTATATTACTATAAGACTTTAATTTAAAATATTATATATGTCAATCGGAAATAAACCTAAAGAAGGCAACAAAGGTAGTAACCATAGTTATCAAAGTAAAAATATAGGCCTTCTAGCAAAAATTATAAGTGCAATAACAATATTTACAGATCCTGCGGTTCCGGGTGTATTAGATATTACTGGTGTAGGCTCAACTGTAGATACATGGAAGTCTTTCACATTTGTATGTGTTGCAGGTACTATTGATATTGGAACGGAAACATTTCCACCAGGAGCTTATACTTTTTCTAATGGTAAAGGATCACTAGACAGTATAGACTACGATGCGTCAGGTTCAACAGATTGTAAAATAATATACATTAGTTAATATTAAAAAAATGGCATTAACAGCAGCAGAATTATTTACAACAGGTGGAGGTGGTGGAAGTGGTGTATTTGGAATAGCAGATGCAACAGGAACATACACGTACTATAGTACTTTAACTACAGCAATGCTTGCAGCTGTAACTGGTCAAACTATTGAAATGTTTGCAGACGTTGTGGAGACAGGAGCAGTAACTATTACCTTAAAAGAAGGAGTAACTTTAAACGGCAATGGTCATACTTATTCATTAACAACTGCAACTTTACATGATGTTTTTGAATCAAACGGTGCAGGAGATTATAGAATTTATAATCTAAACGTTAACAGAACTAATGGTATAGCAAATACATATGTACTGAGAGCTAAAACTTATGTAGCATCATA
>Ga0209715_1000341_pt1 | contig 41542 bp, 31 predicted proteins | sample COGITO_mtgs_1205_2_FD_184809 | JGI IMG/M metagenome (GOLD analysis project Ga0209715, IMG submission 184809) | Pelagic marine microbial communities from North Sea - COGITO_mtgs_120503 (SPAdes) (version 2) | ecosystem: Environmental > Aquatic > Marine > Epipelagic ... | reverse complement strand
AGATAGTCATCCAATTCTGAAATACACAGGAAATAAAACAGATTTTGTAGAAGGCACCTTATATGAAATATCTACTGAGGAGTTGATCAAAGCAGACGACTATGAAGTTGATGATTACAAACGTGCAGAGCTCATTTTTGAGTCTAAACAAACAGGTTTTGTGTATGTGAAAAACGAATAAATAGACACATTAATAAAGATTTATAAAGCTGTCTCAATAATCACATCAACGAAAAACGATATCTACAAAAAACCCATTGAATCCTCATTGTTACGATCCAATTGTGCTAGTGATTGGAATTGAATTAACTATTCATTAAAAATTAAACGTGATTACTTGGTGGTAACCCATTTTTTAGTATTTTTGAGGTCTATTTAGTCACCAAATCTAATACTCTTCATAACCAATATAGTTTTTATTAAGTTATTTTTTACTGTAATTATTAATCTTATAAACAAGATTGGCATGGTTACTCCTTACGTTTTAGAAGTCTAGCGATAGATTTCGAGAGATAGCCGCAATCAGTAATTTGACAAACCATGAACAAGAACCTACTATATCTTGTTATCTTATTTTTTTGCTCATCTATCTCATCTCAAGAGATTTTTAAAAAAATAGACGCAACCAATTTTCAAGAAAATAATACAGAAAAACCAAAGGCTTTTGAGCAATTTCAACTAAGCACCACTCGTCTTTTAAAGACTTTAAACAACGTTTCTCAAAGAGGGTACAAAAGAAGCACTCCCACCAATCTTTCTTTACCAAATGGTCTGGGAGGATTTGAGGTTTTTGAGGTTTTTGAATCTCAAATTTTAAATATTGAGCTTTCAAAAAAATATCCGACCATCAAATCCTATGTAGGAAAAAGCACCCAAAGCGCAGCAACGGTTCGCTTTAGCTATTCACCTTCTCAAGGGTTTAATGCTGCTCTTTCAAATAACAAAAGTGCTACTGTTCTAATAAAACCATCCGATTTAAAAAATGAGAGATACCGCTCATATTCTAGAAAAGATATTATCGAAGAATCAAATTTCGAATGCAATACCATAGAGAAACTTAAAGAAAACACACGCAATTTATCTAGTAGTAGCAATCGTGTGAGTAATGATGGATTTTTAAGAAAGTATCGACTTGCTGTTGCGACGACTGCCGAATATTCCAATTATTTTTTGGATGGAACTGAAGTTGATGATACCGAAAGAAAGACAAAAGTTTTAGCGGCGATTAATGCCTCTTTAACACGGATTAATGGAATTTTTGAGAGAGATTTCGCTATTACAATGGAACTTGTGAGTAATACTGATTCAACTATTTTTTTAAACCCATCCTCAGATCCTTTTAATGGAGACTTTAATAGCGAATTACAAAACACCTTAGATAGTACCATTGGAGACAGCAACTATGATGTGGGTCATTTGTTTGGCTATGAAGGGAGTACGTATGGAAGTGCGGGTTGTATAGCTTGTGTTTGTACTTCAGGAAGTAAAGGCAGTGGGTTTACGATTCACAATGCACCAGATTCTGATCATTTTAATATGATTGCAAGTCATGAATTTGGTCATCAATTTGGAGGCTTCCATGTACAAAGTAGCTCTAATTGTCGAAGTGCTATAGGCTTACAAGAAGTAGAACCTGGAAGCGGTAGCAGTATTATGGGATATGCAGGGATTTGTTATCCAAATGTACAAGAAAACCCAGATGATTATTTTAATTATGTAGACATTAGGGATATCATTCAATGGACACAAAATGAGAGTTCTTGTGCCGAATTAATAGCAACCGGAAATAATGATCCAATAGCCAACGCTGGAATTAACTATACCATTCCAAAGTCTACTGCTTTTGTTCTTGAAGGAACAGCCTCTGATGTTGATTCCAATAGTAATTTGACCTATTGCTGGGAAGAAAACGATCCTGAAGATCCGTATTCTTCTGACTATCCTTCTTCTACAAGAGTCTTTGGTCCTATGTACAGATCTAGACTTCCTGTTAGTGAACCTCTAAGATACATGCCTCAATTAAGTGATGTCTTAGCAGGTGATCTAACTCCCACTTGGGAAGTAACCCCCTCTGTTAGTAGAACTTTAGATTTTGTTTTAACTGTAAGAGACAATGCACTTTTAGGAGCAAAAACAGCTTCAGATGACATGACCGTTACTGTTGATGCCAACTTTAATCCATTTAGGGTCACATCGCAAAACAGCTCAGTAACCTGGAGTGTTGGAGATGTTGAAACAATCACATGGGATGTTGCAAACACAACAAACACACCCATTAATGCAGCCACTGTAGATGTTTTTTTGTCGATAGATGGCGGATATACCTATCCTTACATAATTGCCAATAATATCGCAAATGATGGTTCGGAAACGATTGTTGTACCAGAAATTTCGTCTTCCACAACAGAAGCACGATTTATGGTTAAGGCTTCTAATAACATCTTCTTTGCCATAAACGGAGCAAACATCACTATTCAAACGTCAGAATTTTTAATGAGATTTGGTGAAAATAAAAAAAACGTATGTACCCCTAGCAGTGTGTCATATAATTTTACATATAACACGTTTTTAGGATTTTCTGAACTAACAACTTTCTCAACAGAAGATGTTCCAGCAAATGTAAATGTCAGTTTTAACCCTACAACTGCTTCTGTTGACGGAACAGAAGTTGAGGTTATCATTAACAATACTACTAATTTTCCATTAGGTTTAAATCCATTTATTGTAAAAGGAACTTCGCTAAATGTCACAAAAAAATCTGTTATTAATTTATCCGTATATTCTAATACAATTAGCCAACCCTCTCTTTCATCTCCGAGTAATAATCAAAACAATTCTGATACAAATACAACCTTTCGTTGGGATTCAAATAACAATGCTGAAAACTACGCTATCGAAATTGCCACTGATAACTTATTTACCTCAATTATTGATTCGTCAACACTTCCTGAAAACAACTACACCTCCAATAACCTAAAATATAATACGCCTTATTTTTGGAGAGTCCAAGCTACAAACCCCTGTGGAGAGAGTTTGTTTTCAGACACCTATAATTTCACAACACTATGTAGCCCCCCAGATAATATTAATTTAAATAATATTGGAGCTAATTCTGTTAATATCTCATGGACAGAATTAGGGGATTCAACATCATGGGAAATCGAAATTGTAAATCAAGGAATCCAGCCAACAGGGTCCGGAACTGAAATCTCTTTAAAACCATACATTATAAATAATTTAAACTCTGGTGAAAATTATGACATATATCTAAGATCTGTATGTAGTGAATCTAATTCTAGTTCTTGGGCTGGTCCTGTATCATTCTCAACTTTAGCCGATTTTTGTAATGGAAATCATTTTTATGATTCAGGAGGAGCATTTGAAAATTATGGTGATAATGAAAATAAAACAACAGTCGTTTCTTTAAATGGTGCAGATATTATTGAAGCCACTTTTTTAAGCTTTTCATTAGAAGATGGCTTTGATGTTTTATATGTTTTTGATGGACCTGACACCAATGCTCCATTCATAGGATATTACACAGGCAACACAATACCGCCAGTAATAAGATCAAGTGAAGGAAACAATTTAACGTTTCATTTTATTTCAGATGACTCTGTAACTTATAGTGGTTGGGAGGTAGATATCTCTTGTATCACAGTGACCTGTCCAGCCCCTTCAGAAATCACTTCGAGTAATCTTACTTCAAATACGGTCGATCTGAATTGGACTTCCAACGGTACGGAAACGGAGTGGGAAATAGAATACGGTGAAACAGGGTTTAATCAAGGAACTGGCACCACGTTGTCTACTACTACAAATCCTTTTACATTAAATGGATTGTCACCTGTGACTAATTACGATATCTATGTTCGAGCCATTTGTGGTACAATTCCAGGCACAGATGATAGTTTTAGGGTTGGTCCTATTGCTATAGAAACACCTTGTGACGAATTCATAGCTCCTTATTTTTATGATGTTGAACAACAAACGAATGGAATTATTGAAGACTGTTGGACAAGCAATCCAACTTTCCAAACTGGAAATTATTTTTGGACTCCATTTTATGGCTATCAATACGATACCGAAACAGGGCCGTATCAAGCCAAAAGTGGAAATCTGTTTTTCGCATCTTATCCCTACAACGGAGCTTCTTCAGGGGATGTCACAGAATTATACACGCCTATCATTAATATTGCGTCTCTGAATGTTCCTGTTCTAGATTTTTACTCCTTTATGCATGGAGAGAATGTAGGAAGTCTACACGTAGATGTTTTAAATAACGGTGTTTGGACAGACGATATTTTAGTCATCAATGGCGAACAACAATCCGAAGCACGAGATTTATGGCAAGAACAAATCGTTGATTTAAGTGGTTTTGAAGAAAGAGTGCAAATACGATTTAGAGCGATTTCGGGTGGTTACGGCATTAATGAAATAGATCTTGATGACATTAGTGTTGTTGAAATGCCTTCATGCCCTAATCCATCAAACTTTGAAATTAGCAATATTACCTATGAATCTGCAGAATTAAACTGGACCTCTAACGGTACGGAAACGGTCTGGGAAATAGAATATGGAGATGTTGGTTTTACACAAGGTAATGGGACCACGGTTTCTGTCTCAACAAATCCTTTTACATTAAATGGATTGTCACCTGTGACTAATTACGATATCTATGTTCGAGCCATTTGTGGTACAATTCCAGGCACAGATGATAGTTTTAGGGTTGGTCCTATTGCTATAGAAACACCTTGTGACGAATTCATAGCTCCTTATTTTTATGATGTTGAACAACAAACGAATGGAATTATTGAAGACTGTTGGACAAGCAATCCAACTTTCCAAACTGGAAATTATTTTTGGACTCCATTTTATGGCTATCAATACGATACCGAAACAGGGCCGTATCAAGCCAAAAGTGGAAATCTGTTTTTCGCATCTTATCCCTACAACGGAGCTTCTTCAGGGGATGTCACAGAATTATACACGCCTATCATTAATATTGCGTCTCTGAATGTTCCTGTTCTAGATTTTTACTCCTTTATGCATGGAGAGAATGTAGGAAGTCTACACGTAGATGTTTTAAATAACGGTGTTTGGACAGACGATATTTTAGTCATCAATGGCGAACAACAATCCGAAGCACGAGATTTATGGCAAGAACAAATCGTTGATTTAAGTGGTTTTGAAGAAAGAGTGCAAATACGATTTAGAGCGATTTCGGGTGGTTACGGCATTAATGAAATAGATCTTGATGACATTAGTGTTGTTGAAATGCCTTCATGCCCTAATCCATCAAACTTTGAAATTAGCAATATTACCTATGAATCTGCAGAATTAAACTGGACCTCTAACAGTACGGAAACGGTCTGGGAAATAGAATATGGAGATGTTGGTTTTACGCAAGGAACTGGCACCACGGTTTCTACTACAACAAACCCATTTGTGTTGTCAAACTTAAATTCTCAAACAAATTATGATGTATATCTAAGAGCTACTTGTGGTGCAAGTCCAGGAACGGATGATAGCCAATGGATTGGACCTGTCTCAATCAAAACTCTTGCAGATTATTGTAATGGAGATCATTTTTATGACTCGGGTGGCGAAAATCAAAACTATCAAAATGGCGAAAATGAAATTACAGTAATTTCTCCAATTTCTAGCGATTATGTAATTGTTGAATTTTTAGATCTTAATTTAGAAAGTTGTTGTGATCAACTATCTATTTACGATGGGCCAGACATGAATGCTCCTTTTCTTGGTCGCCTTACAGGAAATTCGTTGCCAGAAACATTTACCTCCACACATTCAACAGGGACACTAACCTTTCACTTCACATCTGATAGTTCTGTTACAGGACGAGGATGGGATGCAAAAGTAAGCTGTATTTCAGAAAGTTGTCCAGCACCTTCCAATACAACTATTTCTAATATCGGAACAGATCAAGTAACCCTCAATTGGGAAGCTGGAAATACAGAAGATAAATGGGAAATAGAATATGGATTATCTAATTTCACACAAGGAAGTGGGACCAAAATAATAGCAACAAATACGACTCATTCTTTAACCAATTTAATCCCTGGTAAATCTTATCAGTATTATTTAAGAGCAATTTGTGGCAGCACTTCGGGCGAAGATGACAGCCATTGGACTGGTCCTTACACTTTCACAACCAACTGCGGAAACATAGTAGCTCCATTTTATGAGAATTTTAATCTGTATTCAAGACCAAATTGCTGGGATGAGCAGGGATTTGAGCCCTGGAACTTTAATATAAATGCAGAACACGAAGCCTCAACAGCTGGGGACAATTCTCCAGAGCAAAACACAAATTATGCTTGGGTCGATGGTTCATTACCAAATGGAGAGTTTCATTTAAGTAAATTAATAACTCCATGGATTGATATTTCAAATTTAACGAATCCTGCTATAAGTTTTTCTCTTTTTAGTGTTAACACCATAAGCAATACTTACAATACATTTAAAGTGATTATCTATGATGATAATGATAGACATGAATTATTAATGGTTAAAGAATCAACAGAAGGATGGAAGAACTATATTTTAGATTTAAGTAATTTAGAAATCACAAATACTATTTTAATTGAATTTATTGTTGTAGAAGACAGTCCTTGGTTATCAGAATTTAATGATATATTGATTGATGAAATAAAAGTAGATGAAATAGACAGACTTGATGTGATTACTAATACTATTTCTAGTTTTAAATATTATCCAAATCCAGTAAAAAACTCTTTATCAATCCAATCCAGTGAGTCAATTAATTTGGTAACAATTAAAAATATTTTAGGTCAAGAGGTCTATCGTCATAAACCAGAATCACTTCCAGAAATTGAGATAGATATATCAAAACTTAGTGACGGCACTTATATCGTAAAGGCCGTATCTGATAACAAACTCCATAATTTTAAAATTATAAAAGAATCTGAATAACTTTAAAATCTAGATAAACAAATGGAGTGAGTTACCCTGAGATCATTTCTTACAATAGAGCCACCAGTTCATGTCTCGGGTGTACTTATAACCTAATTTTTCATAGAGAGGAATTGCTGTATTTCCCTTATTGGTATGTAGAATAGGAAGTTTATTCTCTTTTAAAATCTCTTTTGTCGTATGTGCAATGAGTTGTTTTGCATAGCCTTTACGAGTATGATCTGGATGTGTCACCACAGAACTCACTTCAATGAAATCATTGGCTTGCATTCGTTGTCCAGCAATTGCAATTAGTTGCTCGTTTTTAAAGATGCCAAAAAACCGCCCCATTTCAAAGCCTCTTTTCCGATAGAAGCCCGGCATTACCAACCAAATTAAATCATAAATTTCATCTATATGTTTCTCAGTAAGCAGTACAATTTTTTCGGTCATTTCAACTGGAGTCAGATGTTCTAAAACCATTTGACACCCATCTATTTTTTTTTCTAAAACAGTCGTGCTAGGATCAATGACCGGGGTTTGGTTTTCAGTTACTAAGAAAAATTTCTCTACTGTTTTTGAATATTCATTTGAAGCTGTACTGATTTTAGAGGCATCGTAAAAAGAACCGAAAACACAAATGTCTGGATGGTAAAACAGAACGCCATCAAATTCAATCATAAACTTATGATGCGTCTCCTTTAAGGAATACCAAACAGGGTTTTTTAGTTTTTTTTCTAAAGAAGTCATTTTTAAGTATAAAAAAACTTGCAAAAAATGCAAGTGTATAAATATATACTTTTTTTTTAAAACCTAACGCTTACATAGTCGCTTGAATCTTTATAAAAATGGAATGCCAAAATTTCAAGGTAAATTTACCGTATGTTTACAACACTTAAATCCCCCTACAACCCATTGAAATAGTTGGAAACTATGAAAAATAAAAAAAAGACCGCATTAGGAGCCGCTTATGGAGTGACTTTTGGAATTATCGTTGGCGCACTAACAGATAACATTGGACTCTGGCTTAGTTTGGGCATTGCAATTGGTTGTGGAGTTGGAAGCTTATTAAATCAAAAAAAACCTGATAACAATTCCTAAGGACTCCAGCAAAAACGAGATATGACTCCATGGTGATCTATCCATTTTAGTGCTGACTCTTGTAGAATATAATCACAATTAAAGTCCAAAAAATGATTGTACCTTTGCAAGCTTATATAATTAACCAATTTACAACTGGCTTGGCATGGCAAAACTTCCAAAACAATACCAATTTTTAGACCTATCGGACTATGGCCGTAGAGGAGGCCATTGGATTGCAAGCCAACTCAAACACACCCGTTTTACCCCAATTCATGTCACAACGCTATTTATTGTTGCGGGACTCATTGCTATTGGATGTATGCTCAATGGCTATTATAAAACAGCCGCCTTTTTTATCATTTTAAAATCTATTTTAGATGCCGCTGATGGTGAGTTATCGCGTCTAAAAAACACACCCTCTTATACTGGGAGGTATTATGATTCTATTGCCGATTTCTTGCTTAACTTTTGTTTTTTATTGGCTTTTTGGCACATTAGTGAAGGCTCTATTGTATTAATGTTAATCGCATTTTTTGGGATTCAACTTCAAGGGACAGTTTATAACTATTATTATGTCATTTTAAGAAATGCGGTCGAAGGCGATTCTACCAGTCGAATTTTTGAAGATGCAGCTCCAAAAGCACTCAAAGGCGAGAGCCAACGAACGGTAAATATATTTTATAAAATCTACGATATTTTATACATTACTTTTGATAAGATCATGTATTATATGGATAAAAACGCTAGTGACAGCCCACCCTTCCCGAAGTGGTTTATGACCCTCGTTTCTATGTATGGACTCGGGTTTCAGTTGTTGTTTATGGCTTTTATGTTAGCTTTCAAACTCGAAGCGTATGTCATTCCATTTTTTATTGGCTACTCCGCCTTAATTCTGGTATTTGTCGGCATCCGAAAATTAGTCCTTAAACCTTTATAAGCTTGGCGCAATTTTAGCGACTGCTGCAATCGTTTCATCCAAATCTTCATACGTTAAAGCATCTGTAATAAACCAAGTTTCAAAAGCGCTGGGAGCAATATAGATACCCGCATTCAGAAGTCCGTGAAAAAAAGTTTTAAAACGCTCATTATTTCCTTCTGCTGCGGTTTCAAAATCGACCACTGGGGACTCTGAGAAATGCACTGAAATCATAGATCCAACTCTGTTAATCGTATGCAAGACTTGATGCGCCTTTAAAGTTTTTGAAATTCCTTCGTGTAAATAGGCTGTTTTTTGAGCCAATCGCTCAAAAACCTCAGCATCCGATTCTAAGGCTTGAAGCATGGCATAGCCTGCCGCCATCGCTAAAGGATTCCCACTCAAGGTTCCTGCCTGATATACGGGTCCTAAAGGCGCTAAATGTGCCATAATTTCGTGACGTGCTGCAAAAGCCCCCACAGGCAAACCACCACCAATCACTTTTCCAAAACATACAATATCTGCATTCACCCCGTAGAGTTCTTGAACACCGCCTCGTGCCAATCGAAAACCAGTCATGACCTCATCAAAAATTAAAATTGCCTGATGGGCGTCACACAACGCTCTTAAACCTTCCAAAAATCCTGATTGTGGTGGAATACAGCCCATATTTCCCGCAACAGGTTCTACAATAATAGAGGCGATTTGAGACGGGTTTGCTTCAAAAATTTCAGCCACTGCAACTAAGTCGTTATAAGGCGCTAAAAGAGTGTCTTTAGCGGTCCCTTCCGTCACTCCAGGACTATTAGGACTCCCAAACGTGACTGCACCACTCCCCGCTTGAATCAAAAAAGAATCCGAATGCCCATGATAGCATCCTGCAAATTTGATGATTTTTTCTTTGCCTGTAAATCCACGTGCCAATCGCACGGCACTCATACAGGCCTCAGTTCCAGAGTTTACAAATCGAATTTGATCGATATTTGGAACCATCGAAACGGCCAATTCTGCAATTTTAGTTTCAATTTCTGTCGGCATACCAAACGAGGTTCCGAGTTGCGCTTTTTCGATAACGGCTTCAATAACTGGTGGATACGCATGACCTAAAATCATGGGGCCCCAAGAGTTAATGTAATCAATAAGACGATTGCCATCGGCATCATATAAATAAGCGCCCTTTGCTTTAGTTACAAAAACGGGGGTGCCTCCGACGGCTTTAAAAGCACGAACCGGTGAATTCACACCTCCAGGAATGACAGCCGAAGCGGCTTTAAATAATTGACTACTGCGTTGGTATCTCATGAAATTAGTTTGAAGAAATTTTAAGTTGTTGCCCGATGCTTAACTCTGTAGATCTTAGATTATTTTGTTGTTTAATTGAATCCACAGTGGTATTGTATAATTTTGAAAGAGAATACAGCGTATCTCCTTTTCGAACGGTGTGACGTTTTGTATTGGTTGACGATCGTTTGTTGGTGCGTCTATTTTTAGTTTTAGTATCAAATTTATAAAGCTCATAGCGCTCTATCAAACTAATCAGTTTTTGAGGGTATTTTGGATCAGTTGCATAGCCAGCTTTACGAAGGCCTTTGGCCCATCCTTTATAATCATCTTTTTTTAATTTAAACAAGCCCGCATAGCGTTTACGATTGGCTAAAAATTCCGAATGATCTCTAAAAGATTGGCTCGGGTCTTTATATTTTCTAAAACATTCTTGATCTTTATCGTCATCGTGATAAACGCGTGGGCCAGTCCATTCATGACACTTGATTCCAAAATGATTATTGGCATCACGCGCCAAACGGCCTTTTCCAGAGCCCGATTCTAAGATCCCTTGTGCCAAAGTAATACTCGCAGGAATATCATACAATCGCATTTCATTGACAGCTGATTCTTTAAAATATGAAATATAGTCGAATGTCGAATTGATAACTGGAGTCTTTTTTGAAGGTTTCGTCACCACTACTTTTGGAGTTGATTTGCGCTGCTTAGTCTTTCGTCTCGACCCACAACTCGTGACTAATAGTCCCAAGAAAATAAAAATAATAATACGTTTCATATCTAAACTATGGTTTGTAATTGTTTTTGTTTCAATCTTAAATTCATTCCCTCAATCCCTTGCAATCCTCCCGTGTGAATGGCCAATACTTTGGCTTCTTTTGGGATTTGCCCCGTTTGAATCGCATCAAAAATACCATACATCATTTTTGCGGTATACACGGGGTCTAATGGGATGTTATAAGTTGCTTTAAAATGGTTCATAAATGTGATTAATTTCGAATCCACTTTGGCATACCCACCAAAATGATACGCTTCCCACAACTCCCAATTGGACTGTGTTGCAAATTTACAAATATCTTCGTTTAAAAAACCGCCTTTCAGGGCTGGAAATCCAATAATTTTTTGGGATGGTAAACTTGAATTTATAAGCCCCGTTAGGGTTCCACCAGTCCCAACTGAGCAACAGATCACATCAAACTGTTGGTCTGTTTCAGTAAGGATTTCTTGACAGCCTTTAATGGCGAGAGCATTGGTACCGCCTTCTGGGATGATATAAAAATCTTTAAAGATTTCCAAAAGGGTCTTTAAATATTCTGGGGTGGTTTTATCTTTATAGGTAGATCGCGATACAAATTCTAAATGCATTCCACAGGATTTCGCATAGCGAAGTGTTGGGTTTTGATCGATTTTAGAGGCTAATTCCTCTCCTCTAATAACTCCAACGGTTGGGATGTTTAAGGCCTGTCCTGCGGCGGCGGTCGCTGCAATATGATTTGAAAAGGCACCTCCAAACGTGAGAATTCCTTTATAATTTTCAGATTGTGCTTTCTGTAAATTGTATTTTAATTTTCTGAATTTATTACCAGACACCCTTGGATGTATCAAATACTCCGGCTTCAAATAAACCTGAGCATTTAAACGAATATTTTCTAACGTATTAATCGTGAGCATTGGCGTAAAAACTAAAATGTAAAAATACTAAATACTTAATTGATTATAGAGTCGATAATTGCGATAAAGCTCAAACTAAAGATTAATTTGTATATGGAAAATTACATTATCTTTGTTAAGCATGAAAAAATACGTTCCAATAGAGGAAGGCGATTACTACATAACAGGAGATGGATACCGTTGTTTCACCGAACAATACCACCTCAAACGTGGCTATTGTTGTGAAAGTGGATGTAAGCATTGTCCGTATGGTTACAATGCCCGGACTCATACTCAAAACTCAATAAAGTGAATTCAATAAACATTACATTCGAAAGTGAAATTCGAGAAGGTATACCATCAGAGCTTCCCGAAATACGACCCTACGATAAAAGCTACAACCATGCGCCCAAGCGAAAATCGATTTTAAGTTTTGAGGAGACTAAATTGGCCTTAAAAAATGCGTTGCGGTATTTTGATAAAAAACACCATGCAATCCTTATTAAAGAATTCAAAAAAGAATTGGACGCGTATGGTCGAATATATATGTATCGCTTTCGACCTACTCATAAAATTGTGGCTCGCCCCATAGATGACTATCCCGCAAAAAGCAAACAAGCGGCCGCAATCATGTTAATGATTCAAAATAATTTGGATGATGCAATCGCGCAGCACCCTCATGAATTAATTACGTACGGAGGAAATGGGAGTGTGTTTTCAAATTGGGCACAATACCGCCTCACGATGCAGTATTTATCTCAAATGACCGACACACAAACTTTGGTCATGTATTCCGGACATCCGATGGGTCTTTTTCCATCTCACAAAGAAGCTCCTAGAGTGGTGGTCACCAATGGGATGGTCATTCCTAATTATTCAAAACCCGATGATTGGGAAAAATTCAATGCCTTAGGCGTCTCTCAATATGGACAAATGACTGCTGGCAGTTATATGTATATTGGACCGCAGGGTATTGTTCATGGAACCACAATTACCGTGCTCAATGCCTTTAGAAAAATAAAAAAACCGCCTTTAGGGAATGTCTTTTTAACAGCAGGTTTGGGCGGTATGAGTGGCGCGCAACCAAAAGCAGGAAATATTGCAGGCTGTATAACTGTTTGTGCCGAAGTCAACGAAAAAGCGCTATACACGCGCCATTCACAAGGCTGGGTTGATGAAATATTTACCGATTTAGAATCGCTTGTGAATCGCGTACGAAAAGCAAAAATAGAAAAAGAAGTGGTATCCATCGCTTACCTAGGAAACGTCATCGATGTGTGGGAAGAATTTTACAAGGCTGAGATTCATATAGATTTAGGAAGCGATCAAACCTCCCTTCACAATCCATGGGCCGGTGGTTATTATCCCGCTGGAATGAGCTACGAAGATGCCAATACCATGATGGGATCTGATCCAGAACTATTTAAAGAAAATGTAAAAATATCTTTGCGACGTCATGCAGCGATTGTTGAAAAACACACTGAAAAAGGCACCTATTTTTTTGATTATGGAAATGCTTTTCTACTAGAAGCTTCGCGAGCTGGAGCCGATATTATGGCAGAAAATGGAATTGATTTCAAATACCCAAGTTACGTTCAAGATATTATGGGACCTATGTGTTTTGACTATGGATTTGGTCCATTTCGATGGGTATGTGCTTCTGGGAACACAGAAGATCTCGATAAAACAGATGCAATCGCCTGCAAGGTTTTAGAGGTGCTAAAAAAAGAAGCCCCTCAGGAAATTCAGCAACAGATGAGTGATAATATTCAATGGATAAAAGGCGCAAAAGAACACCAATTGGTGGTTGGCTCCCAAGCTCGGATTTTATATGCCGATGCGGAAGGTCGGATGAAAATTGCAGAAGCATTTAATAAAGCCATTGAAAACAAAGAAATTGGCCTTGTCATCTTAGGTAGAGATCACCACGATGTATCAGGAACAGACTCCCCATACAGAGAAACCAGCAATATCTATGATGGCTCTCAATTTACAGCAGACATGGCCATTCAAAATGTGATTGGAGACAGCTTTCGAGGCGCTACTTGGGTAAGCATCCATAATGGCGGCGGTGTTGGCTGGGGTGAAGTCATAAATGGGGGCTTTGGCATGGTTATTGACGGTACTCAAGAAGCTGAAAGACGCTTAAAATCCATGTTGTTTTGGGATGTCAATAATGGTATTGCCCGACGAAATTGGGCTCGGAATGAAGGCGCTATTTTTGCCATCAAACGTGCGATGGCTTCCGAACCGCTTCTTAAAATAACAATCCCAAACAGCGTTGACGAAACGCTTTTAAAAAAACTATAAACACAAGAAAAAAATAACCGATATACATAAAGAAATGAAAACTAAAATACTCTCATTAATAATTGCCCTTCTTTTTTTAACGTCCTGTCAATCCGTAAGAGTTGTAACAGACTATGACAAAACTGCTCAATTTAAAACTTACAAAACGTTTGGATTCTTGAAAGACGGTGTCGATCGTGCAGAAATTAGTGACCTAGATAAGCGTCGTATTTTACGCGCCCTTGAAACTACACTCCTTGAAAAAGGATTCACGAAATCTGAGACACCAGATTTACTTGTCAACTTCTTTACCAAAGAAAAACAACAAGTCAATGTGTATAATAATAGCTATGGTGGTTTTGGATATGGCTACGGATGGGGTTGGGGTGGAGGTCCGTTTTTTGGCGCTCAATTTAATGTGTCAAACTCCACTCAAGGAACGTTATATATTGATTTGATTGATGCAAAACGAAAAGAACTTATTTGGCAAGGAATTGGCGCAGGCTATTTAACGAAATCCGTCAAACATAAAGACGAAAGAATCAACACCTTTGTATCCTCTATTTTATGTAAATATCCGCCAGAAATAACGCCTTAATTTTTCACATCTAGAGCATCTCTTAAGGTATTCCCAATAAGCATGAATGCCATCACCAAACTCATAATACAAAGGCCAGGAATGAGTGCTAAGTAGGGTTTCCCTAAAATGATATAATTGTAGTGGTCTTTAATCATTGCTCCCCAACTAGACATTGGTGGTTGTGCGCCAATCCCTAAAAAACTAAGCCCACTTTCGATAAGAATTGCCGCAGCAAAATTTGCGGCGGAAATCACGATAACTGGAGCTAAAATGTTTGGTAAAATATGTTTACTAATGATTCTAAAATCTGAAAAACCCAAGGCTTCAGCGGCGGTAACGTACTGCATTTCTTTGACACTCATCACCTGCCCTCTCACAACTCTGGCGACTTCAACCCACATGGTAAGTCCAACCGCAATAAAGACTTGCCAAAACCCTTTTCCAAGAGCCAAAGTGATCGCTATTACCAAAAGTAGTGTTGGTATGGACCAAGTTACGTTAATAAGCCACATGATAAGTGTGTCCCATTTGCCTCCAAAATAGCCCGCAATACTTCCCAAAAGCACCCCTATCAATAGTGAAATAAAAACCGCTACAAAACCAATCGAAAATGAAATTCGAGCCCCTACTAAAATTCGACTGAGAAGATCTCTTCCGTATTTATCGGTTCCAAAATAAAATGTTTTTGGAATCACAAAAGGGCGCTGAGATGGCTCTAACCCTGTAGGGATCTCTAGTGTTTTTTCTAAGCCTTTAAGACCCTCTGAGGCATATTCAGAATATTTGATTTGATGTGATTCAGGCTGATAACTAGTAATCGGAATTTCCGATGGGGGATTTAAGTTTCCAAAAAATAAACGATTAAAAAAATTTTGGTCCGTTGTTAAGGCGTTTGGAATCACCAACATTTGAACTGTAAATCCTGGTTGTTTCGAATGAATTGACACATGCATTTGATTGGCAAATTGAGAATCATCGGGTGCTAAAACATAGGCAAAAACGGAGATAAAAGCCATGAAAATAATAAACCAAAAGCTGAAAACACCCCAGAAGTTTTTTTTAAATTTTTGGAGCGCTAAGGTCGTTAATCCCTGTTTGTGCATTTTGAATTAATCTTTTATCTGAGCTGTTTTATTAATCTGATACGAACTTTTCAAATCATTTAAAACATTCACAGCTTCTTCCATATAGATGTCTTTACTGAGATTTTCATGCCAACGCGTTCTGTTAATTTTGAAAACAGAATCTTGTTCCATTATTGGTAATTCATACGGCAACGACTCAAATGTTAAATCGGTTTGATAGTCCGACAATACATCAAAACGTTTTGATTCCGATTCTTTCATCTCTAGATTTTGAGAATATTTTTCAAAATTAAGCTGGAAGGATGTTTCATCTCTGATGGTTTTTATCCAACGTGCATTGTCGTCAATGAGCTTAATTTCATCGCTATTACTCATGCGGTCTTTACTGTTTTGAATTGTGGTTTTATAATCAAAAGTACTCTCCCAAACATTGTAATTTGCTGGTGCAATTTCATCCCAAGCAAGCGGATTGTCTTGATCTTTTTCACCAATATCAATATAACTATAACGGTCTGGAACTACGACATCACTTTTAACGCCTTCTAACTGTGTTGAACCGCCGTTGATACGGTAGTATTTTTGAGTGGTAAATTTAAAGGCCCCCATATCGCCATTGGTATTACTTCTAATCATACGATTTAAGTCTACAATATTTTGAACGGTTCCTTTACCATAAGTTTGCTTACTTCCAATCACAATAGCACGCTTATAGTCTTGCATTGCAGCCGCTAAGATTTCGGAGGCTGAGGCCGATAATTCATTTACTAAAATCACCAACGGCCCGGCCCATTCAATCCCTCGGTCAGTATCTTTTAAAACTTCTTTATCTTCTCCTGTAGAACGCACTTGTACAATCGGGCCTTCATCAATAAATAAGCCGCCCATTTCAACAACTGTTTTTAAAGAACCACCGCCGTTATTTCGGAGATCTAATACAAGACCTTCCATACCTTCAGCTTTTAAACGCTCAATTTCTTTTTTGACATCCCCAGCAGCATTTCGACTGTTATAGTCCTCAAAATCAATGTAAAATTTAGGAAGATTTATCACACCAAATGTGGTGCCTTCTTTTTTAACAATGGTTGATTTTGCATAGGTTTCTTCAAGCTCAATTTCGTCTCTAGGAATGCTTAAATCTTCGATCGTTCCATCGACTTTTTTAAGCGTCAAAATCACATTGGTTCCTTTTGGACCTTTAATAAGTTTCACAGCATCCGACAGACGCATGCCAACAACATTCACCGCTTCAATTTCTTCTTCTTGTCGTACTTTCATGATGATATCTCCAACTTCTAACTTGTTTTGACGCCATGCAGAGCCGCCAGAAATGAGTTCGGTAATACTAATTTCATCCATTCGTTTTTGGAGACGTGCCCCAATTCCTTCGTACTTTCCAGACATTTGGGCATCAAAATTATCCTTATCATTTGGTGCGAAATAAAATGTATGTGGATCAAATTCTTCGGCAATGGCATTGATATACATAGACATCCAATCGTCGCGTCTTAGATCATCATATACAGATGAATTTTCAGTCATTGTTTTCAAGATTGAAGCTCTCGCTTCACTTTGTAATGAATCCAGTGATTTCGAAACATACTCCGGATCTTCTTCTTTTAGTTTGTTTTCTGATTCAATTAAGTCATGATAATTTGAAATTGTATAAAATTTCAATTGTTTACGCCACTTATCTAATAACTCTGATTTTGAATTGGCGTAACTGCTGTTTTCATAGTCTGTAGAATACACCTCTTCAATGTCAAAATCAAATGGCTGCTCCAAAACTTTTGAATAAAATCCCTTAGACGCTTCAATTCGTTTTAATAATCGTTCATAAACAAGATTAAAGAAACTGACATCATGCTTTAAAATTTGATCGTCTAATTGTGTTTCAAAACGCTGAAAATCATCAATATCAGATTGATAGAAATAATTTTTAAACTGATCTATTTGTGTTAAAAAACTAGTGTAAACACCTTCTGAAAAATCATCGTTTATATCTTTAGGTTGAAAATGACCTTGTTCCAACAAATAGGTAACGAGTTGCATTAAAAGTTTATCTTTATCAGGGTCGTCAAATGACTTCGAAGTAAAACTACAGGATGCAAAAGCAACCAATATTGAGAGTAAAAAAATATTAAAATTTCGTTTCATAAAAATGAGGAATATTTGAACTAATAAATAATAATCTAAAATATAAGAAAAAATTATGCCAACCTTAATGAATGGTAATAATTTTTTGTTAAAGCGTCGTAAATCAACAAATACGCTACAAATTACTTACTTTTGTAGGAACTTAAACAAACCAGAAATGACAAAAAGACCTCTAATTTTGGTCACTAATGATGATGGCATCACAGCGCCAGGAATTCGTACTTTGATTAAGGTGATGAATACCATTGGGGATGTGGTCGTTGTTGCTCCTGATAGCCCTCAAAGTGCCATGGGTCATGCGATAACTATAAATGATACTTTATACTGCAAAAAAGAACACATTGATGATGGCTCTCAAACCGAATACAGTTGCTCGGGGACTCCAGCAGACTGTGTGAAGTTAGCCGTTCATGAGCTATTAGATCGCAAGCCAGACCTATGTGTTTCCGGAGTGAATCACGGGTCAAACTCATCTGTCAATGTGATTTATTCTGGAACAATGAGTGCTGCCATTGAGGCCGGAATGGAAGGTGTTCCTGCCATTGGATTTTCGCTTCTTGACTATAATTGGGAAGCCGATTTTAGTCAAATTGAATCGTTTATCAAAACCATCACTTTACAGGTTTTAACTCAAGGTTTACAAAAAGGAATTATTCTAAATGTTAACTTTCCAAAGCTTGTAGAATCGGACATAAAAGGCATTCGCGTTAGCCGACAAGCCAATGCCAATTGGATTGAAAAATTTGACAAACGTCAAACGCCCTTAGGGCGTGATTATTATTGGCTAACAGGCCAATTTAACAATCTAGACAAAGGAGAAGATACCGACGAATGGGCCCTTGAAAACGGATATGTGTCTGTCGTTCCTGTGCAGTACGACCTAACCGCACATCACTACATTCAAGAATTAAATAAATGGGGTTTTAATGAATAATAAAAAAGTTTTACAAGGGTTTTTAATAGGCCTTTTAGCAACAATCATTGGAGTCTTTTTGTCCTCCATTTTTTTAGGTAAATTATCGGGACGTTCGGATAGTATTCTAGAAGTTTTGGAAGCTGCTCAATTTGAAGGTTTTCTGGGAAAACTAATAAGTTTAGGAGCCATTCTAAATTTGATTTGTTTCTTTTACTTTATTCGAAAAAAACAAGATTCACGTGCTGCAGGTGTTTTAACAGCGACCATTATAATTGCAGTTTCAACGTTTTTAATTAAATTATAAATGAAGTATTATATTATTGTTGGAGAAGCCTCGGGAGATTTACATGCTTCAAACCTGATGAAAGCCCTTTTAAAAACAGACTCTGAAGCTGAATTTAGATTTTGGGGAGGTGACTTGATGCAAGCAGTCGGCGGAACCTTAGTGAAACATTATAAAGAATTGGCCTTTATGGGGTTTTTGGAAGTGATTATGAACCTAAGAACAATCACCAAAAACCTAGCGTACTGTAAAAAGGATATTAAAGACTACCAACCCGATTGTTTGATTTTTATCGATTACCCAGGTTTCAATATGCGCATTGCAAAGTGGGCAAAAATTGAAGGCTTTAAAACGCAATATTATATTTCTCCACAAATTTGGGCCTGGAAAGAGAATCGCATCACTGCGATCAAGCGCGACGTTGATAAAATGTATGTCATACTTCCATTCGAAAAAGAGTTTTATGAAAATAAACACGCCATGCCGGTTGAATTTGTAGGGCATCCACTTATAGATGCGATTGAGAATCGCCCCCCAATAGATGAAGTCGCATTTCGTAAAGCACATCAATTAGATGACACCCCTATTATAGCACTTCTTCCTGGGAGTCGCAAACAAGAAATTAATAAGATGCTTACTGTGATGTTGAGTGTCGTAAAAACATTTCCTGACTATCAATTTGTAATTGCAGGCGCTCCGAGTCAGAGTTCAGAATTTTACAAACCGTTCATAAAAAAAGAGAAAATTCATTTTGTTGAAAACTGTACCTATGATTTACTGAGTGTATCCCATGCGGCGCTGGTTACTTCAGGAACTGCTACCCTAGAAACAGCCTTATTTAAAGTTCCCGAAGTGGTGTGCTATAAAACGAGCTGGATTTCATATCTAATTGGACGGCAACTTGTAAAACTAAAGTTTATTTCCTTAGTCAATTTGATTTTAAATAAAGAAGAAGTTACCGAGTTGATTCAAGGGGATTTTAATACAAATCGCTTAACAAAAGAACTCACTTACATATTAAAAGGCCCTAAGCGTGAAGCACAATTAGTGGCTTATCAAACGCTTGAAACACAATTGGGTGGATCAGGTGCAAGTAAAAAAGTTGCAGAATTAATCTATAATTCTTTAAATTAGAGGTTTATTAAGAACCCCTAACCTAAACCTGCTTCGAATCCATTGTAAAATGGTTCGGCTTTTCCCCCAATGAAAGCCTTCTCTTATCCCATACTAAAACTGACTATTTCTCTTGCGATAGGCATCATTGCTAGTGATTATATAGAGCTATCTCTACGTGCACTTTTGGGCTGTATTGGCCTTGGTCTTGGGACGTTAATCCTAACAAATAACTATTGTAGAAAGCGAAAGAAGATCCTTTTCTGGCCCTCGTTGGTCGTCCTATTTGTGATGGGGATTCTAGGCTTGTTTAGCTCTAAAATTAACGCTCCCGAGTTTTCAAAATCCCATTATTCACATCAAATAAAATCAACGACTGACACATTACACGAACTAGAATTTGTAGTCCAAAAACGATTAAAGTCAAACCCCTACAATCACCGTTACTATGTTGAACTTATTAGAGCTGACTCGGTTTCTGTATCTGGAATGCTGTTATTAAATTTAAGTAAAGAATCAAATGTAGATACTTTTAAAATTAACAGACGCGTGATAACCTCAACATCTTTTAAAGAAATTAAAGGCCCCTTAAATCCGTTTCAATTTGATTATAAAAATTACCTCAAACGTCATGGAATTTACCATCAAATCTCGATAGGAGATGAAGCTGTTTTAGTCTTTGAATACCCTACAAAAACAATTCGATCCTGTGCCGAAAAAATTCGTGAACATCTTATTGAGCAGCTCGAACAACAGTCGTTTAACCCTACGGAAAGCGCCATTTTGAAAGCGCTACTTTTAGGTCAGCGCCAAGATATCTCATCTGATATCTATGAAGATTACACCAAGGCAGGCGCCATTCACATTCTTGCAATTTCTGGACTTCATGTCGGAATTATCTTATTAATACTTCAATTTTTATTGAAACCTTTAGGGTTTTTTAGATACGGAAAATTTCTGCAAACCGTTCTTATCCTCTGTGTTTTATGGGGGTTTGCGATGGTGGCTGGCCTGTCTCCTTCGGTGGTCAGAGCGGTTACAATGTTTAGTTTATTTGCAATTGCGAAGGGCTTGAAGCGAACCACAAATGCATTAAATACATTAGCTGTTTCGGCTTTTATACTCCTACTCATACGGCCTAGATTTTGTTTTGATGTCGGATTTCAACTAAGTTATGCCGCAGTGGCTTCTATTGTGATTGTTAAACCAATTTTAGATTCGTGGTGGGTCGTTAAAAATCGAATTGCTAATTGGGTGCTTGATTTATTAAAAGTATCCATCGCTGCCCAAATTGGAGTGTTACCTTTGAGTCTTTTCTATTTCCATCAATTTCCAGGCTTATTTTTTGTGACCAATCTCATCATTATTCCTTGTTTGATCCTCGTGTTAACCCTAGGGATTTTAGTATTGGTATTAATGGGGATTGACAAACTACCTGAACTTTTAGTTGAAATTTTAGGAAAACTGATTCAGTTTATGAATGGATTTGTGGAATGGGTTGCTTCCAAAGAATCCTTTCTTTTTGATCAGATTTCGTTCAATGTAAAAGCGCTTCTATTGAGTTATCTCATCTTATTCTTTGGAGGTGTTTTTTATCATAAAAGATCGTTTAAAAATTTGATGATTTTAGGGATAGCTGTTCTGAGTTTTCAAGTGTTTGCAAGACAACTTCCTTCGCTGATTCCAAAAAAAACCTTCATCATTTTTCACCAATCTAAACAAAGCTTGATTGGATTTCAAACAGATCAATATTTAGAAATTCACCATGATCTAGACTCGATCAAAAAAAATCGAACAGTCAACAATTTTAAAATTGGTGCAGCGATTAAAACTCAAACTTCAGAAAGTATTCGACGCTTATATCAAGTGAATAACAAGCTTCTTTTGGTGGTTGACAGTCTCGGAATTTACAATCTAAAAAGTGTGCGTCCAAACTGGATTTTATTAAGGCAGTCGCCAAAAATCAACTTAAATCGATTGATTGAAAGTCTTCATCCTGAGCTTATAATTTGGGATGGCAGTAATTATAACAGCTATCAAAAACGCTGGAAATTGACTTGTATAGCAAAAAAAATCCCGTTCCACCAGACAAGTGAAAAGGGCGCTTTTTTGTTAAACTTTTAGTTAGGGTGTAAACGTCGGTACAAACGCTTTGTAATACCCATTAAACGCTTCTTGATTGTTCATCTCTTTATAGGTGTCGTCTTTAAATAGCCTCAAGTATAATTCGAGTTGCTGCGGGGTTTGATAGCCAGGAATGGGTGCTAACACTTCTGCTTCTAGCCCTAAAAACACCATAGTTGGATAGGCTCTTACGCCTAAATATTGAGAAAATTGATGCGAGCTATTGCGCCGTTTGGCCATTTCGGGATTGTAATTTGGATTTGAAAAGACTTGATCTTTATAATGAACTGTTTCATTCCCTTCTGCATTAAATTTAACTGCGTAATAATGTGTATTCACAAACGCAATCAAATCGGTATTTGTAAAGGTGTTTCTATCCAACATTTTACACGGCCCACACCAGGACGTATACATATCAATAAGGATTTTTTTAGGTGCTTTTTCTTGAAGCGAAAGTGCTTCATCCATCGTGACCCAATTAATTTTTTGGGCATGGATCATGGTTGAACCCAACACGAAAATTACGACTATTATATACGGCTTCATTCTGTTTTTTTTTACTAATTAACAAAAATTATGCCTTATTAACGAACACCGTGCATTAATTTTTTAATAATTGGATAAAATAAAGCGGAGAAGACTCCGAGACCAACAGCTACAGCGGTTAATATCCAAAAGAAATAACTCAATCCTTGCGTTTCGGCGATCCCCTCTGAAGCTTCTCCAAAAACGCCTGCTAATTTCATACCGATAGCAATGGCTAAATACCAAATTCCAAACATCATGGCAATCATTCGTCCGGGTACTAATTTACTAACATAGGACAGGGCCACTGGCGATATACACAATTCGCCCATGGTATGAAAAAAGTAAACTAATATCAACCAAATCATACTCACAGAAGCGGTTTTAGCCCCTGGCTCAATAGATGAAGCTCCAATGGCAACGCAGGCCATTCCAATGCCTAATAACACCATCCCAATGGCGTATTTCATATTGGCATTTGGATTGTATTTACTTTCCCACCATCTCGAAAACAGGGGCGCAAATGCAATGATAAATAGGGAATTTAGAACGCCAAACCAAGAGGCGGGTACTTCTGCAATTTCTTTTCCGAATTCCATCGACAACATCCAAATAGCAATGCCCCAAATGATGATAAAACTGATGGCTAAAAAGATATTTGAGAGTGCGTATTTTGAAAATGTTTTTTTGAATAATAACCATAATACCCAGGTAATGATCCCTAGTGGAATAACGGTCATCATAGAGTTTACAATTTTAAACATAAATGCTGCATTTCCCTCGAGAACCCGTTGGGTATAATCGCGTGCGAAAATGGTTAATGAACTTGGTGCTTGTTCAAAAATAGCCCAAAAGAAAATGGTAATAAAAGCAAAAAAGATCACGGCGAGCATTCGGTCGCGAGTAATTCGGTCATACTTTGGAATTCGAATCGCTAACAATACGACAAACAGCCCTAAAGCAGTAAGAATTGCCAAATTAGAACCTTCGATTCCAAACATACTGAAGTCAAATAAATTGTAAGCACCTTCTGAAATTTTAGAAATTGGATCATTAAAAATCCATGAAATTCCCAAAATTCCTGCCACTGCGATCAATCCTAAATGAAGTGAGGTGAACGGATTTAATTTGGGCTCATCTGCGCTTAGTTCGATTTCGGCCGCCTCTACTTTTACAGGCTTTTTACCAATGTCTCCAAAAATATTTTGAGCAAACCAAAATTGAAGTAATCCAAACAACATAAAAATTCCAGCCAAGCCAAAGCCCCAACGCCAGCCTACTTGTTCTCCAAGATACCCACATAGCAAAATTCCTAGGAATGCACCCGCGTTAACGCCCATGTAAAAAATCGTATAAGCGCCATCTTTTTTCTCATCCTTACCTTTATACATTTCAGATATGATAGACGTCATATTTGGTTTAAAAAATCCACTTCCAAAAACTAATAAGGTCAAGCCTAAATAAATGAAAAAGGGGGTTTCAACAGCCATCGCACCATGCCCAAGGGTCATTAGTAATGCACCAATGACAACCGCATAGCGATACCCAATTTTTTTATCGGCAAAATAGCCTCCTACGAGGGTTGATAAGTATACTAATGAGGTGTATGTTCCAAAAATGGCATAGGCATGTTCTCTAGGCCAACCCCAGCCGCCATCGAGGAGTGACGCGGTAAAAAACATGACGAGCAAGGCCCGCATTCCGTAGTAGGAAAAACGCTCCCACATCTCCGTGAAAAATAATACAAAAAGTCCGGCGGGATGCCCTAAAACTTTATCTTTGAACATGTCATTAATATCTATACTCATTATTGGTTAATTGGTTAATTGGTTAATTTACTAAATTCGGGAAAAATTTGAGACTTTAAAGTATTGTATCAATCTGTTATTCTGTAGGGGAAGTATCTTATCGTTGTTCGATATCTTCCGCTCCATGTGTTAAACGCTTTAGGGGTTTTAGAATTGCTAAAATTAGTATTCCAAAAAGAATACAAAATATTGCTATTCCAGAAAAAACTTGAAACTCACCTGCACCTTCTGACATTCCGCCCACAAAACCTGCGACTTTATTCCCTAATCCAGTCGCTGCAAAATAGGCTCCCATCATAAAAGCTGCGTATTTAACAGGTGCTAATTTAGTAATAAATGATAATGCCACTGGCGATGCACATAGCTCTCCAATCGTATGAAACAAGTATGCTAACACAAGCCATACCATTGCAGATTTTTCAACTACATTATCACCATCCATTATAACTTCTGTAGAAGCTTTACTCATAAAGAAGAAACCAAATGCCATAATGATTAATCCGATCGCCATTTTAAATAACGAAGAAGATTCTTTTCCTTTTTTTGCCCAACGGAACCAAAAACGTCCAATAAAAGTCGCTAATACTATAATAAAGAGGGCATTAATTGATTGAAAAACAGCAGCAGGAATTTCATTCCCAATAAGAGGAAGCGAAAAAGATAACAATCGATCGGTTTTTTGTTCTGTGTAGAGGCTCATCAATCCACCAGCTTGCTCAAATGCGCCCCAAAAAACAATTATAATTAAGAATGACAAAAACATCACTAACATTCTATCTTTTTCGACTTTGCTTAAGGGTTTTTTTAACAACTCTTTATCTGGAGAGTCTTTTGCACCAATGAAATCGCCAACTCCTTCAAGATGTTTTAGTCCAAGCACATACATAACTTGACCAACTGCCATTCCTATTCCAGCTAATCCGAAACCATAATGCCATCCATATTTTGCAGCAACAGCTCCAACGATTAATGCGCCTAAAAATGCCCCTACATTAATTCCCATATAAAAAATATAAAAACCTATATCGCGCTTTCCATCGCCTTGCTTATATAACCCACCTACCATTGTTGAAATATTTGGCTTTAAAAACCCAACCCCAAAAACAATAAGTAGTAAGCCTGTGAAAAATGCCCATTGTGCATTAATAGCCAAAATACCATGTCCGAAACAAAGGAGTAGCCCCCCCAACATTACGGCTTTCTTTTGACCTATATATTTATCTGCAATCCACCCCCCTGGAATAGAAGTAAGATATACGAACATTGTATAAGTCCCATAAAATGAAAGTGTTTCAGCATTGGACCAACCATAACCAGACTGTGGATCGCCCATTATAACTGGTGCTGCAAGAAAAAGAGTTAAAATGGCGCGCATTCCATAGTAAGAAAAACGCTCCCACATTTCTACAAAAAACAAAACATATAGTCCTGATGGATGTCCAAAAATTAGTTTTTGATTATTCAATTGAATTGTCGTTGACATAAATTTAATATTAGTTAATAAATTAGTATTGGTTAGTTTTAATTGTTTCGTTTGTCACCCAATTTTTCATGTAAAAAATTAGTCATTTTAGTATATAAATGCATGGTGGTATTTCCGCCATAAATGCCATGAGTTTTATCGGGATAGATTGCCCAATCAAATTGTTTATCCGCTTGAATTAAGGCTTCAACCATACGCATGGTGTGTTGTACATGAACGTTGTCATCCCCAGATCCGTGCACTAAAAGGTAATCGCCTTTTAGTAATTCTGGATAATTAAAGGGAGAGTTATCATCGTAACCGTTTGGATTTTCTTGAGGGGTTCGCATAAAACGTTCGGTATAAATAGTGTCATAAAAACGCCAGCTCGTTACCGGTGCAACTGCAATGGCCATTTTGAAAACATCATTCCCTTTGAGTAAACAGTTGGTACTCATATGAGCTCCAAAACTCCAGCCCCAAATACCAATTCGACTGGCATCGATATAAGGTAATCTACTGATTTGTTTAGCCGCTTGGATTTGATCTTCGGTTTCGTATTTAACGAGGTTTAAGTACGTTATTTTTTTAAAATCTGCGCCTTTAAACCCAGTCCCTCGACCGTCAACACAAGCCACAATATAGCCTTGTTGCGCTAAGTATTGGTGCCAATAATCACGAGAACTAAACCATGAGTTTGCTACTTTTTGTGAACCAGGCCCTGAATATTGAAACATCAAAAGGGGATAAGTTTTAGCCGCCTCAAAATCGGCGGGTTTAAGCATCCACATATTCAAATCGTTTCCATTGACATTGAGGGTGCTAAATTCTTTATTTGAGAATTTATAGTTTGATAAGGTTTTTAAAAGTGCCGAATTGTCTTTGATGTTTTTTAGCAATCGACCGGTCTTAGAATCGTTTAATGTATATTTTGGTGGGGTGCTTGCATTCGAATATGTTTTGATAAAATAGGTGAAGTCTGCACTAAAAGAGGCATCACTGGTTCCTTCTGCTAATGACAATCGTTTTTTTCTTTTGCCATTTAAACGAATTGAATACACATCACGATTGGTTGAGCCGTTCTCTACCGATTGGTAATAAATCGAATGCGCAGATTCATTATAGCCATAATAGTTAGTAACCTCCCAATTGCCTTTTGTAATTTGATTTATAAGCTCCCCTTCTTTAGTGTAATGATAAATATGATTGAACCCATCTTTTTCACTGGTCCAAATAAAGCTATGATCGTCTAAAAAAGTTAGGTTTTCGGTGACTTCTACATAGGACTCATCTTGTTCAGAAAGCACTAAATCTGCTTTGCTTTCTGTTGGATTTATCAACCAAAGATCTAATGTATTTTGATGTCTATTTAGGTATTGAGCAGACAAAATAGTTGAATCTTTCGTCCATTTTATTCTTGGGATATAAAAATCCTGATAGTTTTTAGAAAGAGCAACTGTTGAAGTCTGATCTGCATTTAAATCATAAAAATGAAGTGAAACAATTGCATTTTTCTCCCCTGCTTTTGGATACTTAAAGACTTCTTGAGTTTGATATAAATCCGTTCCATAAATATCCATTGAAAACTCGGGCACTTGCGTTTCATCAAATCGAATAAAAGCGATGGTATCACTACCTGCATTCCATTCAAACGCTCTAACAAATGCAAATTCTTCTTCGTAAACCCAGTCTGTAATCCCGTTAATGATTTTGTTTTTTTCGCCATCAAAGGTAATTTGTTTGGTGGTCCCAGTGCGTAAGTCTTTTATAAATAAGTTATTATTAAGGCCGTAAGCAACTTTTGTCCCATCAGGCGAAAAGGTTGGTTCTTGGATTTTGTCTTCTGAAATCATTTCTAGACTTTCAGAATTGACGTCGTACACATAATAATGCCCCAACACAGAATGACGGTATATGGGCTCTGTATTTGTTTCTAAAATAGCTTTACGCTCATCTTTGCTAAAGATGTAATTTGAAAAATATGGAATTGCGTCCATAGTTTTAGAACTGGCAATTGTCTTTACTTTAGACAAGGTTTTGTAATCATACAAATCAATGGACGTGGATCGAGTCGATCTATCAAAATTTAATACAGAATACTGCTGGCCGTTATTCATAGAATGCAGAGCAGTTAGTCCTTGTGTTCGAAAGGAACCATCCCATATTTGATCTAGAGTAAAGGAGGTTGTTTGGGAAGTTGCTGTTAAAACGAACAAACAACTAAATAGGCAGATTAATGGAGTTTTCATTTAAAATCGAATTATTCAATAATATTACTCCAAGTTTAGTGAAAATTTAGCAGAAAATGGCCAATATTAAAAGATAAATACAGATTTAGAAAAATTGAAGTTCCATAATAATTCGGATAATAGTATCTTTGTCTTTTAAAAAATATATACACATGGTGAATTCCGTTTCTGGATTTTCAAAGTTTACAAAAGCTGAAAAAATTGATTGGTTAATCTCGAATCATTTTTTAAATAATGCCAAAGCAAAAGCCAATTTGGAACGGTACTGGAATGCCAATGAAGGGCTTCAAAAGCTGCATGATGAATTTACTGAAAACACGATTTCAAATTTCTACCTTCCTTTTGGAATTGCACCTAATTTTTTAATTAACGATAAAATTCATGTCATTCCGATGACTATTGAAGAAAGTTCGGTAATAGCTGCAGCGAGTAATGCTGCAAAATTTTGGATGCAAAGAGGCGGCTTCAAAGCAGAAGTCCTATCGACAACCAAAGTAGGGCAAGTTCATTTTATGTTTCACGGGGCTTCATCTGAAATAGACGCTGTTTTCAACGAAATTAAGCCTCAGTTTTTTGAGCAAACAAAAGCCATCACCAAAAACATGGACGCCAGGGGCGGCGGTATTTTAGATATAGAATTAGTTAACAAAACAGCCAAGATTTCTGGGTATTATCAACTACAAGTTACGTTCGAGACGATGGATGCCATGGGGGCCAACTTCATTAATTCATGCTTAGAACAAATTGCAACAACGTTTAAGACGTGTTCTGACGACCTACAGGTTGTTATGAGTATTTTATCTAATTACGTTCCTAATTGTCTGGTCCGCGCCGAAGTGAGTTGCAAGGTTGAGGATCTTGCCATCGATGCGTCTATTTCTGGGCAAGAATTTGCAGATACGTTTATTCAAGCCGTTCGCATCGCTGAAGTAGAACCTTACCGCGCGGTAACTCACAACAAAGGGATTATGAATGGTGTAGATGCTGTGGTTTTAGCAACAGGAAATGATTTTAGAGCCGTGGAAGCTGGGGTGCATGCCTATGCAGCACGAGGTGGTAGTTATTCAAGCTTATCGCATGCATCTATCGAAAATGGCGTGTTTAAATTCTGGATTGAATTACCACTTGCTTTGGGAACTGTTGGTGGACTGACAGGATTACACCCAATGGTAAAAACAGCTTTAGAACTTCTTGGGAATCCATCGGCAAAAGAATTAATGGAAATTGTTGCAGTGGCTGGATTGGCACAAAATTTCGCGGCTTTAAAATCGCTTACAACGACCGGCATTCAGCAAGGCCATATGAAAATGCATCTCTTTAATATTTTGAATCAATTTGAAGCGACTGAGTCTGAGAAAGTAATTTTGGTGGCGCATTTCAAAACCAATACCGTAACCCATAGCGCTGTCGTTGAAGCTATTGAAAATTTAAGAGCCTAATGCAAACGTTTTATAGTCACGGAAAATTATTAATTAGTGCCGAATATGCGGTTTTAGATGGTGCATTGGCATTGGCATTACCCACAAAATTTGGGCAATCCTTACAGGTTGAATCGACACCAAATCAAAAAATAGTTTGGAAAAGTATTTCGAATAAAGGCACTGTTTGGTTTGAAACCGAATTCATAATAGATACCACCCTAAAATTCATTTCGAAAGACACGTCCGATATTGCACTTCGTTTAGTACAAATTTTGGAAGCGATACAACGTTTAAATCCTGGACATTTCAAAGCAGATGCAGGCTTTTCAATCACCTCTACGCTCGAATTTCCTGAAAATTGGGGGCTTGGATCCTCCTCCACTTTGATTACTAATTTAGCAGAATGGGCAACAGTTGATGCGTTTAAACTCCTCGAATTAACCTTTGGGGGTAGTGGATTTGACATTGCGTGTGCACAACACGACTCGGCTATTTTATATCAATTAAAGTCTGGAAAACCAACCATTAAATCGGTCGTATTTTCGCCGCCTTTTTTAGACGCTTTATTTTTTGTGCATCGCAATCAAAAACAAAACAGTAGAGAAGGCATTAAATCTTATAAAACACATACAGCGAATCAAACACTTGATTTTTCAGTAGTGAATAAAATGACTTTAGACCTTTTAAATTGTCTCGATTTAAAAACGTTTGAATCCCTCATTGAACAGCATGAGCGTTACATCTCTAATCTCATTCAACAACCGCCTTTAAAGGAGGTCCTTTTTTCGGATTATGAGGGTGCTATTAAGAGTTTAGGCGCTTGGGGTGGGGACTTTTTCTTAGCGAGTGGCAGCACTGCTTCTATGGCCTATTTTGAGGCAAAAGGGTTTGAGACCATCGTTCCTTATTCAGAAATGATTTTATAAAAAAAAGGATCCATTTCTGAATCCTTTTTTATCTAGTATTTTAATTTATTTGTTAGTAAAACGTCGCTCTGTAATCTTCGATCTCAGAAGCATCTTTTAATGCATTATATAATTGTGAATTCACAGCATTTGATTTTGTCTGACCAACACGATTTGCTGCCGCTTGGTAATTTGGCAACGCATCTGCTGGCGTTGATTTGATCAACTGAACTGCATACACGCCATTGGCACCTACAATTAATTGAGAAGTAGCTCCTTCTTCCAATCCAAAAGCGGTTCCAATAACTCTAGGTTCTCTTCCTGCTCCTGATAATGTTGGGGTTTTCATATTAACCGCCGAAGCCGTTTTTACGGTTTGATTTTCTGCCGATGCAATCGCCTCTAAAGTCGTTGCAGTTACACGGCTCTTAATTAATGCCGCTTTCATTTCTTTTCTGATTTCTGGAAGTGCTGTCACAGAAGCATTTTCTGTACTCATAAGTCCAGCTTCATTCACTGCTGTAATTTTAGCAACGACAAAACCACCACCAGATGTATTGAAACTTTTAAAATCTCCTGCTTCAACACCATCATCAAATGCCCATCTCACAATGGATCTTTGAACTCCAAGGCCAGGAATCGTTTCATCCAATTCTTTTATACTGCTTACAGGAACTGTAGTATAGTTGTTCTCTTTTGCGACTTCGTTGAAATCGGCGTTTGCAACCGCAATCTCAAATTTAGATTTGTTCTTAAACACATCATCAATGGTTTTGATTGATGGCTCAATATCTTGAACGATTGTAGCTACTTTATAGGCTTGTTGTTTTTTACCTTGGCTAAGAACTTCAATAATATGGTATCCGAAATCTGTTTTCACAACGCCTAAACTTCCTTTAGGATTTTCAAAAGCATAAGCTTTAAATTCTTTTGCAAATCCATCAGCATAAGCAAATTCAATTTCCCCGTCTTTTTCATTACTTACTTTATCAGATGATAAAGACAATAAGCTTTTAAATTTTGAGCGCTTAGATCTAATTGCATTATAAATACTATCCGCAGTGGTTTTCGCTTGAGCATCTGTTTTAGTCACTGTAGCATCAGCACGAGTAGACCCAATAAAAGGAATCAGTATGTGACGTACTTTGGTTGAATCAGCAATCATTTTTTTAGACACCAATTTTGATAATTTATAAGATGTACCATCTTTATAAGGTCCGTAAACCTCATTTAAACTTAAACCTATGAGTGCTTGTGCATTTGGTAGTTTAGACTCAAACACATACTCATCGTTAAATTTAGATGAAGAGTTCGCATTTACAAAAGCCTTTGAATCAGAAGTGTTCTTAAAACCAACCACTGTTTCATTTGCTTTGGCAGCTTCATTAAACTCTACTTTGTCTTCAATTAAGGCCGTTAGATCTGCTTGAATTGTTTGCTCATCTTCTAAAGAGGCTGTCTCTTTAAACTGAACATACACCAAGTTTCTTGATGCTTCTACTTCGTATTTTTTTGGAAACTTCTTAATGTAGTTTGTGATGTCCGATTTTTTAACGGTCAACACACTATCCGGAATTGAAGAAAAAGGAATTTGAACATACTTCAAATCTACTTTATCATTTTCAAGTTGATATTCTAATTCACCTTCCGTTAGTGTTCCAACAACGCCTGCTTTCACAAGATTAAAATACGTTTGTTGAACGCCGGTTTGAGAAATGTTTTGCTCAAAATCGGTCCAGGCTTTATAATTCACAGGACTTCCATTTAAAGTCGTCGATTCTGGTGCGATGGCTTTTAGATTTGCGATAAACTCATTGAGCTTATCTTCATCAAATAAACCTGCTTCATTTTTAAACTCCTCGAAAGTGCCTAAATTTTGTTTTAACAATTGACGCATATAATCTCTTTCGATGGAGATTCCAACGGCATCATATTGTGTTTTCATCACTTTATTTCTTACTTCCTGGTCCCAAACACGGTTCATTGCTTGTGTATTGGTTACGGAACCTCCAGATTGACGTTGTACATTTTCAACTTGATTCATGAAAGCATCTCTTTCGATGTCTTCGCCGTTGATCGTTGCTACAACGGTTTGAGATTTTGAGGACGAACCTAAGTTTTGAAAAATATCTCCAATGATGAATGAAAACAACGCCAATGCGATGATAATGATTAAGAATATAGAACGTTGTCTAATTTTATTTAAAACTGCCATTTGTAGTGTGTGTTATTTTTTTAAATATAGTGGACGAAAATACCAATTTCTTTGAAATAATGAAAGGAGAAAAGAATATAATTCTGAGCAACTGCTTTATTTAAGACACTTCTACGATTTTGAGCGTCACTAATTCGATTTTGGTATTAGAAACTTCCTTGATTGTCACATGAAATTGATGGATTCTTATTTCTTGATTTTGTTCTGGAATTTCTTCGGTATGGTTCACAATAAACCCACCGAGGGTTTCGTAATTTTCACTTTCGGGAAGTTGAAGCCTGTAAGTTTCGTTAATATAATCCACCTCTAACCTAGCTGAAAACAAATAGGTATTGTCTTTTAATTTTTCTTCAATAAAATCCATCGTATCGTGTTCATCTTCAATTTCACCAACAAGTTCTTCAACAATATCTTCGACGGTCATAATACCCGAGGTGCCACCATATTCATCCAAAACAACCGCTAAACTTTTACGCTTTTTAATGAGAACATTCAAGACATCTTTTGCCAACATCGTTTCGGGCACATATTCTACAGGCCTTAACATTGATTTTATATTTTTAGGATGTTTAAATAAATCAAACGAATGGACATACCCTAAAATATCATCGATAGTAGTTTTATAAACGAGTATTTTTGAATGGCCTGTTTGGGTGAAGGATTCATTGAGACTCTGGATCGTCTCGTGAATTTCAATGGCTGTCAACTCTGTTCGAGGCACCATTACTTCTCTTGATTTTACTTCCGAGAATTCGAGTGCATTTTGAAAAATCTGAATTTCACTATCGATGGTGTCGTGAGCTTCCACAGATTCCATTTGTTCGCTTATGTAATTTCCTAGCTCAACTTTCGAAAAAGCAAGCTGAACCTCATCTCCTTCTGTTTTAAATAATGTTTTTAAAACTACATCTGAAATCCAAATGACAAAATCAGAAACTAATGAAAATAAAATATAAAATATGTAAACAGGAACTGCAAACAGTTTGAGCAATGAATTGGCATAAATCTGAAAAAAAACTTTTGGCAAAAATTCGGCAGTTACCAGTATTACAAGCGTCGAGATTACGGTTTGTGTAAGTAATGACAATTCGTTAAGCAGGTAATTAATAAGTATGTTAGAAGACGGTAAATGCGCTGCAAACCAATCTACCAGTATATCCCCCATATAAAACCCGTAAATCACAAGAGCAATATTATTGCCGATGAGCATAGTTGCGATGAACTTGGAGGGTTTTGCAGTTATTTTAGTGAGTAAATTTGATAAAAGGTCGCCTTGTTTTTTTTCAATTTCAATATGAATTTTATTTGAGGACACATAAGCAATCTCCATCCCAGAAAAAAATGCAGATAAAATCAAACTTAAAATAATGACAATAATATCTATGGTCATGATTATAGTTTACCGCGATCTTCAAAACGCTTTCTGAATTTTTTACGGAAAAAAAACATAAAAACGGCAAGAACTGCAAAAAACAAAGATAAGTAAGCAGCATTTCGGTCACTGTCCCATTTACTAGACATGTCTACTACAAAAAGGGCTGCAAATACTAAATATAAATATTGTAAAAGCGAAAGAATTTTCATTTTTTAAATTTCAATTAAATTACAAAGTAAAGATACAAATTATTCGTCAACAAAAATTCGTCCCTTCACTTTTAGCACTTGTGCGTTGGTGAAATTTTTATTTGAATCAAATCCATTTCCATTAGTAATATAGTCTTTGGTTCTGAATTTTACGGGGTGATTGGTAAATAGCCATTCCTTTTTTTGGTCATAAAAAAGTTGTTCTGTGAATAAGGTATCATTAGTGGAGGTAGTCAAAACCACATTGCCTTGTAGGTCAATAATATCTGTTTTATTGAATACAATTGCAAAGTCTGATTTGATGGTGCTTTTTTGATCCTTTTCATCAAACATAGTAAGGTTTACGCCTTCTGGGAATTCATAAAACGGAAAATCTCTGTTAGAAAAATTTAGCATTTTTGGGCTAATTAGAATCGAGGTTAAACGCCCAGAATCCGTGTATTTTGTATTGATGTTTTCTGCAACAGACATAGGTACATAGGTCTCTATTCCTACGTTCTGAACTTCTTTTAGTGTATTATTACAAGAAAAAAACATCGCTACCGCAAATAGGGTAACGATGTTTTTTAATGATATGTTAGTGTTTATAGTCATTAAAGAGCTGGGACTGAAACACTACGTTGAATCCAACACCCAACATTAATCACTTGACCTGCGCGTCCTGAAGAAAATATTTCACTTTTCTGAGGGGCTTTGGCAGTGTAATTAGCAATTGATTTACCTGCATTTTTTTTCATAGTTGGATCGACTCTCCCTGCTTTTGCGGCTTCTTTTGCCGCTAACCAATAGACCGCGCGTTTGGAAAAATTATCCGTTCCACAATCATTAGCACTTTTAGCATACATCGCTGCAATGGCTAAATAGGCTTTTCCCATACTTGGGTTTGTTTTTAGCGTTTTCATGTAGTAAGTTCTTGCTTGACTGAAGCGTCCTTTCTTTTTGAAATTGGTCGCAATCTTATATAGGATTTTAGATTTTTCAAAACTATCAACTTCCAATTCAACCGCTTGGTTATAGAAACTAAGTGCTTCCGAATTTTTCCCTGCTTTTTCTTTTAATATTCCTAAATAAAAGGCCGTATCTGCATTCGGTTCGAGTGCGTTTTTTTGTTCCACAATTTGAACAAATAAAACATCGTCATTACATCCTTTTGCATACATTCTGTTCATGGCTCTTTGTAACCAAACTCCATCATTTTTGTACGCTTCAAAATCTCTAGAGTATAATGGAATTAAGTTTTCACAATTAGCTCTTGAGCCTAGTTTCGTATCAATACTTCCTGCAATTTGATCGTAGGCTTTTAAATAGCTATTGTAGGATTTAAGACGTGAAGCGTCTTTTCTATCTAACTCCTTAACTTCTCCTTCTTCATCTAAAAATGCGTTCCTTTTATTGGTGTAATTTTTAACTTCAAAATCTACTTTTTCACTGATATCATCGTACTTATTAAATAGCTCTTGTGCTGTTTTTGATGAAGCATCATACAAATCAACCATTAAAGAGAAATAAGTATATAAACTTTTTGGATTTGTAAACGTTTTGGGATCAGAAGTATAAGCTGTATCAAATGCTGCATATAGCTCCTCATCTGACTTGTTTAACAATTCTCTGTTGTTATATTGTAACTGGGATGCTTTCGCAAGATAGGAACCTTGTGGTGTAATGTTAGGAAACACCTCGCTTCGTTCTTTCCAAAGTTTCAATAAATCATTAATAAATGCAATTTTCTCTTCCCCCTCTGTGTTCTTTATCTTAGAGGCCAAAATACGTTCTCCATATACAAACACTGCTTTATTGAATTTTGGGTTACGGTTACGTAATTCCATCCAAGGCGTATAGGCTGCATCGTAGTTTTTAGATTTCGCATACTCACTAAAAATAGACAGCGTTTCCATGTCTTTTTCATTTTGAGCTATAGATATAAAGCTAAAAAAAATAAGTGTTATGACTAAAGTGATTTTTGTTTTCATCTTAAATGATTTAATTGATTTCAAATAGTTGATACTGTATTATTATTCCGAATAGTGGTCCTTAATTAAACTTTCTTTTCTCAAACCAGCGATCGTTTAAAGACAAACTAATTTGGAAGTTTACAAAATTTTCTTGTACTAAATTCGCATTGGTGGTTCCTCGTTTTCCGATCTCAACTCCAAGGTTGGCATTGGAAAAAACGCGTCCCACTGGTAACCCCATACCAAAAGATATGCCAAACTCCTTAATAGCTTGATCGTTCACAATCAATCCTGTGTTTTCAAAACGGAGTCCTGCTCTGTAAACCACCCGTTTTAAATAATTGTTAAACGAATCGTATCTTGGAATGTAAAAACCTCCCAATGAAATGGTAGAAGCATCTTCAAAAACAGCATTATCAATCGTCACTAATCGATTTGTGTACTGACTGGCCTTTAGAAGCGTGTATTCTACGCCGGCAAACCATTTTCTAGGATTCCCAACACCAACCCCTATTGAGGATTTAGTAGGGATTTTAAGGGTCGTGTTTTTTAAATTTTGAGATGCTAAATCAACATCAATTGTATTAATAGCAAAATCTTGATCGGTAGAGGGGTTTATCACAATGGATGAAAATGAACGTTCATTTTCAGAAGACAAATTAGACGTTGGTGAAAACGTTGCAGATGCCATCAATTCTAAATTGTCCTTCAATAACTTAGAATATATAATTCCAAAATTAAATGAAATTCCTCCTAAATCGGAACGATTGACCTCACGACTATGGTATTGTAAAAAATCGCCGTCATCATTATATCCGTATGCAATATTTGTATTGGTGATGTTTCCAAAATTATAATGTGTATCAATACCAACCCGAAGGTCTTTAGTAAGCTGATATCCGACCCCTACAAATACTTTATTTAATCCACCTTCGCCTCTGTACTTGTACTGAAGGACATCGTTCGCATCTATCGACTGCAATTTATAACCTACTGAAGAGTAAGGAATGATTCCAAAACCAGCACCAAACTTACCTAACGGAATCGCGATCGCTAAATAATCAAAGGTGGTCGTATTAGCATTATCATTCGCCGATTCTGTTTTGAGGTTAACTGAAGATTGACTTCCTCCTACCGTATACTTTATAGGTCGAGCTTCGTTGTTGTAAAATTTTAAATTATTACCAGCATAGGAAGCCGGATTTCTTAAATTCAAATGTATACTATCGGAATAGACACTTAAGCCTCCCATAGATTGATTTTCTACAGTTCCTTTAAATTTTAAACTTCCTAACCCATAAAATGAGTATGGAGAACTAGTCCCTTGTTGCGCAAAAGAATTGCATGTAAAAACAACAGTGATGAGTACTATAAACTTTTTTATCATTCGTTTGAATTAAATTCTAGTAAAAAATTAAGTCCTTCTAAAAGAAAATTTGAATTCGCAAATATGCTAATTTTAAATTGCTTACACAAGAAATCTGCATCTCCTCCTGTTAAAATAACTGTTAAATCTGAATATTTATTTTGATATGATTCAATAGTTCCTTCGATTTCAAGTAAAACACCATAAACGATTCCCGAATGAATTGACGCTTCAGTCGATGTTCCCACCAAGGCTTCTGGCGCTTTGGGAGATACAAGCGGCAAACGGGACGTAAACGTATTTAAGGATTTATAGCGCATATTTAACCCTGGAGAAATGGCGCCTCCCAAGTACTGTTGTTGTGCATCTAGAAAGTCATATGTTATACAACTTCCGGTATCAATTACTAAAACATTTTTATTTGGAAAATGTTTGACGGCCGCCGCCATAAGTGCTAAACGATCTACGCCCAAGGTCTGAGGGGTATCATACCTATTTTCAAAAGGCATCTTAAACGTTGGGACCAAAACTTTAATTGGTAGTAATTTTTGAAGCAAATTAACGTCCGAAGTCTCTAATTTCATAACTGATGATAGGACTCCTTGTTTAATTTTAGGGAAAATAGCCAGAAATTTTTCAACTTCTGCAACCAATACTGTGGTTGCTACTCTTTGTGTTTTTTTTATTTTACCTGCTTGAAAAACAGCTAGTTTAGTCGCTGTATTTCCAATGTCTATTATTAAATTCATCTCTCCCATTTAGATTGTAAATTTACAAAACCATTTTTTATAAAAATTTACTTTGCGAATATTAAAATTCCACTATATTTGCAACCGCATTATGCGAGGAGGTGCCTTAGCTCAGTTGGTAGAGCAATGGACTGAAAATCCATGTGTCCCTGGTTCGATTCCTGGAGGCACCACAAAATTATCCCGTAACTCATTTATAAACAATGATTTACGGGTTTTTTGGTTTTTAGGGTTGCTCGAAAGGTTGCTCGGGAGATATAAAAAGATAACGGGAAATTGGTTATATTAAATTCCAAAAGTTAAGTTATTAATGACTTAAGTGAATTATGAAACAACGAATAAAACATTGTGAAGTTTGTAAAGTAGATTTCCCTACGATGTACCGAGTGCAATACAAAAACCCAAAAGAATGGGTGTTTGTTTGTAAAGAGTGTCTTATAGACGTTAAAAAAGACAATCCTAACTATACCTATGGAGGTACTTGGAAGCGATGATGTAACTTCCTTCAATTTAAAAGTAAGTTAAATAAGGTGTACATTTTAATACACACTTTTGAATAATCAATAAAGGTCATTAGAACAAGTAGTTGAAAAATTTGTAGATATTATATTTTAATTAAAAAGTATCAAATCATCAATCCTTGTTCTACTTCGTTCAAAACATTCTGTTCGTTAGTTGCTTAACAATGTATTAAAAATTGTATTTTTAATATTTGATGGAGTTAATGCGACAAAACCGCTTTTTGGTACTTACAAAAATTTCTAATACCAATTTATACGTATCCCTATATACAGGAAGCTCTGTGTGTAATGCCATTTTTAAAAAATAAAAACCGACCGCTTAAGCGGCATTAAATTAAATTGATAAATAATTAAATAACTAAAAAGCTCGAACTGCACGCACGCTATTGTTCGTGCTGCCCTTACCGTCGTTGTTCTGAGCACCATTGCCGAAAACCTGTACCCACACGACTATGTTATCGCCCTCCGTAGAACTCCAGTAGTAATTGGTTGTAAAACCGCCAACCGTATCTCTTTCTATGTACAATAAGTCTAACTCGTGTTTAGAGGGTAAATACCAGTCGCCATAAGTAACACCATCTACAGTCACTGAATACTCGTTGCAAACAGTTGCCGCAAAAGCACTACCGTCAACCGGGCCTTGGTTAGCAATAATGATGGCGGTATTTTTTAAACCAGCACCAATACCATCTGCTCTGGCACGAGTATAAGTATATGAACCTCCATACCAACGGATACCTGCACTTTGGTCGGCAGTAGCAGCAATTAAGCCATGTTGTCCGCCATCATACACGAAAAACACAATACCTCCACCAAAGCTATCACCAATGGCGTGTGTTGTAACACCAACCTTAGCGGTATTTGCTGCTACAGCTGTATTTGCAGAAACTAATGCTTCTGTATAACCAACGTTAGCCCAACTACTACCATTGTAATAGTAAAAACCTGCTGCACCATCTGTTTGAAATACCATCAACCCTGTGGCTGGAGTATCAATAGCTATACGGTCTCCCTCTTCCATTCTTGGGATTAATAACCCTTTTGTGGTAGAGGTAATATCTAAAGCAGACGAAGCGTCTGGAGTTGTTGTGCCTATACCCACTTGGGCATACGTTGTTGCAGTTAATAATACTGCTGCTAAAAATGTGAATAATTTTTTCATTGGTGTGTTTTTTAATAGTTGTTTTTTCTTTTTTTAGTTTCTTTTATTACCATTTTTAAAAAATAAAAATCGTCCGCTTACGCGGCACTAATTAAATTGATAAATAATTAAATAACTAAAAAGCTCGAACTGCACGCACGAAATTTAATGTGTAGTACTTATAGTTGTAGTTCTGATTACCACTGCTGAAAAGAGACTGGTACCACGCGAATTCTTTATCGTACTCCGTAGAACTCCAGTAGTTATTAGCAGAAAAATCACTACCACTATTTGCTGCAGCTGTAGTGTTTATAATATTCTTATTTAAATACATTTTGTTTAACTCATCTTTTGAGGGTAAAAACCAATCTGTATGTCCTCCTCCAGTATATGCCCTTGCCAGGCCTGCTGCATAAGATGTTTCGGTTGGGCCTTGTACATTTATAATTGCATCTGTATTGGCACTTCCTGTGCCTATAGCTGTCCCTGTTGCTCCTGTAGTAGCATTAAAGCCGTTATACCATCGTATAGCAGAACTCTGGTCTTGTACTGCCGCAATCAAACCGTGAGTTTCTCCTGCGACATAACCAGTATCTCCATCTACAAATATGTAAAAAACGACACCGCCTTGGTAAAAATCACCTACACTGATTGCATTATTAGTAATCTGAGTAATCTGAGTTTGAAGATTGGCAATCAATGTGTCTACCTCATTTTTAGAATATTTTAATGTATTAGCTGCTACATCTGTATTGGCTGATACTAATGCTTCTGTATAACCAACCTTAGCTGTATTTGCTGCTACATCTGTATTGGCTGATACTAATGCGTCTGTATAACCAACCTTAGCGGTATTTGCTGCTACATCTGTATTTGCAGAAACTAATGCGTCTGTATAACCAACCTTAGCGGTATTGGCTACTACATCTGTATTGGCTGATACCAATGCTTCTGTATAACCAACCTTAGCGGTATTTGCTGCTACATCTGTATTGGCTGATACTGCTGCTTCTGTATAACCAACCTTAGCGGTATTTGCTGCTACATCTGTATTGGCTGAAACCAATGCTTCTGTATAACCAACCTTAGCTGTATTTGCTGCTACATCTGTATTTGCAGAAACTAATGCTTCTGTATAACCAACGTTAGCCCAACTACTACCATTGTAATAGTAAAAACCTGCTGCACCATCTGTTTGAAATACCATCAACCCTGTGGCTGGAGTATCAATAGC
>Ga0209715_1000337_pt1 | contig 41837 bp, 37 predicted proteins | sample COGITO_mtgs_1205_2_FD_184809 | JGI IMG/M metagenome (GOLD analysis project Ga0209715, IMG submission 184809) | Pelagic marine microbial communities from North Sea - COGITO_mtgs_120503 (SPAdes) (version 2) | ecosystem: Environmental > Aquatic > Marine > Epipelagic ... | reverse complement strand
CGAAAAGGTCCAACCTTAGCTGGGTGACAATCACTATTTCGCCACCTATAAGGGCGCAAATTCAACGACCGCCTGAGGATTGTATTATGATCAAAGTATTTGGCCACAAAGCCCCTGACACGGACAGCACCGGAAGCGCCATCATTTGGGCCTGGTATCTTAATGAAATGACAGGCCAAGCCGCCCAAGCGGTTCTGCTCGGCACGCCCAATACAGAAGCGGCCTTCGTCACTCAGCGTTGGGGCTTTGAGACACCTGAAACCATCGCAGATGTCGAGGACAACGCGCCGGTAGTTATTGTCGACACCAACAACCCCGCCGAATTGCCCAGCAATATCAATCAAGCCGATATTCTGGCCGTGATCGATCATCACAAACTGATTGGCGGGCTTGAAACCAAAGGACCAATTTCCGTTACCATCCGCCCCTTAGCCTGCACAGCAACCATCATGCATGATCTCATGAGCGATGATGCCGCGCAGATGCCAGAGGCCATCAAAGGGGTGATGTTGTCCTGTATTTTGTCTGACACCTTGGCGTTCCGAAGCCCCACCACGACACCGCAGGACAAAGCCCTAGCAGAAAGTCTGGCGGTGGATCTGAACCTATCCATTGCGGAATACGCCGCGGAGATGTTTGCCGCAAAATCTGATGTCTCTGCCTTCTCGGATTCAGAGCTGTTGCGCATGGACAGTAAGGAATATGCCGTGAGCGGTACGAAATTCCGCGTCTCTGTTCTCGAAACCACCTCCCCCAAGATGGTCCTAGACCGCAAGGCAAGCCTCATGGAGGCGATGCCGTCCGTGGCTCAGGAAGATTCGGTCGATCATGTATTGCTCTTTGTGGTCGATATTTTGAATGAGGAGGCCACACTATTGATCCCTAATGCCATCGCACAAAGCGTGGCAGAAAAATCTTTTGGCGCTACGGTCACGGGCGATACCGTCGTCCTGCCCGGGGTCATGAGCCGCAAAAAGCAGATCATTCCCAACCTTAAACTTTAACGGAACCGAAAGCCTCTCATGACACGAATTATAACGTCCCTTTCGGACATCTCCGAGTCCTATGATGCACTGTTTTGTGACCTCTGGGGCTGCGTTCATGATGGGCTAGCACCGTTTGCGGAGGCGGTGACGGCGCTGCAGGCCTTCCGCGCCAAGGGCTGCACGGTCATGTTGGTGACCAACGCCCCGCGCCCCCACGCGCCCGTGCGCCGGCAATTAGACCGGCTCGGGGTTCCCAGCGATGCCTATGACGGGATCGCGACCTCCGGTGACAGCGCCCGCGCTGCGATGTTGCGCGGTGCGGTGGGCGAAAAGGTGTATTTTATCGGCCAGCCGCATGATCAAGATTTTTTTTCGCCGCTAGAGCTGATTGAAAACCCCGTCACGATTTCACATGTGCCCTTAGAGCAGGCAGAGGGGATCGTTTGCTGCGGGCCTTTTGACCCGCTGGCCGATCCAGAGGAGATGCGGGCGCAATTTTTGCAGGCGAAGACCCGCGGCCTAAAACTGCTCTGCGCCAACCCTGATATTGTCGTGGACCGAGGCGAGACACGCGAATGGTGCGCGGGCGCTCTGGCGAAACTCTATACACAGATGGGCGGCGAGAGCCTCTACTTTGGCAAACCACATCCCCCCATCTATGATTTGGCGCGCAGACGCCTTGAGGCTTTGGGCAAAGACATTCCCGACAGTCGCATCCTCTGCATCGGGGATGGAATTTTGACCGATATTGATGGGGCACTGGGCGAGGATCTTGATTCGCTCTTTATCACCGGAGGCCTGGCCACACGCGAAACCCAGACCACAGATCAACCCGAGCCTGCAGCTCTGATGGCGTATTTGACCAAAGAAATGCGGCAACCGACCTATTCCATCGGAAAATTACGCTAACGCCCTCTTGATTTATCTCCCCTTAAGGAAATAATATTGCTCATACGACATCATGACGTTGCGATTATTACCTTGAGGTGCGAGATGCTCGACAACATGCCCCGCGGCACAATTTGTATTGAAGATATTGAAATCGGCATGACCCGGCATTTGCGCAAGGTTGTGACTGATCGAGATATAAAGATGTTTGCCGAAGTCTCCACAGATCATAACCCTGTGCATCTTGACGATGACTATGCCAATGACACCATTTTTGAGGGCCGAATTGCCCATGGCATGCTCACCGCGGGCTTGATCTCAGCGGTGATTGGCGAGCAATTGCCAGGCCATGGGACCGTATATCTGGGGCAATCGCTCAAGTTCCTGGCGCCCGTGCGCCCCGGCGATCTGGTCACGGCGCAGGTGGAAGTGACAGACATCGATCTGGGTCGCCGCCGTGTCAAACTTGACACCCATTGCTCAATTGATGGCAAAAAAGTGCTGGCCGGCGAGGCCACCGTCTTAGCTCCTTCCCGAAAATTCGACTAAAACGCCACCGTTTCATCCGCCACAGCTTGCTCTGCTCAATCTGGCGCGATAGGGGGAATTCATGAGGCGTTTTCAAACCAATCTTTTAGAACAGGATGCTCGTGGCGCAGCGGTGGCAATCGGCAATTTCGATGGTGTCCATTTGGGCCATCAAGCGGTGATCGATGTGACCCGTGCCGCAGCTGAACGCAGCGGTGCGCCTTTGGGTGTCATAACCTTTGAACCACATCCTCGCAGTTTTTTTGCCAAAAAAATTGGCACAATTTTGCCACCTTTTCGCTTGATGAATGCGGAGGCCCGCGCACATCGGCTGGAAAAATTGGGGGTTGAAGTTCTCCTTGAACTGCCCTTTGATCAATCGCTTTGTGACCTCAGTGACTGGGACTTCTGCAAAGAGGTTTTAAGCGACGGATTCGGCCTGACTCACGTGGTGGTTGGCGCTGATTTCTGCTTTGGCAAAGGTCGATCCGGAACCGCGCAAACGCTCAAAGAACACGGCCAACGCCTTGGTTTTGAAGTCATAATTGCAGATTTGAAAAATCATAAAGCGGAAATCATCAGCTCGACCAATATTCGCAAAGCTCTTGCAGCCGCAGATCCGCAGCGGGCCGCCGCAATGCTGGGCCATTGGCACCGGCTTGAAGGCGCGGTTGAGCATGGTGAGAAGCGCGGACGTGAACTTGGCTATCCAACCGCCAATATGTCTATTGAGGGGCTCCAGCCACCAGCCTTTGGGGTTTATGCGGTTTTGGTAGATGTGCTCACCGGGCCGCATAAAGGCTGCTATCATGGTGCCGCTTCGATTGGTGTGCGCCCCATGTTTGGAGAAAATAGCCCCAATTGTGAAACGTTTATTTTTGATTTCACAGGGGATGTATACGGGGAGACCCTATCAGTCGGTTTGGTTGCCTATTTGCGCAGTGAGAAGACCTTCGATGGGCTTGAAGCATTGATTGCGCAGATGGATGCCGATTGCAGCCGTGCCCGCCGCATTTTGAGCCAGCTATGAGCGTCAGCTCAAACCAAAAGCCGATGCGCCCAAAATTTTGGGAGACGGTGCCACTTTCCAAGATGACCGAAACTGAATGGGAAGCGCTCTGTGACGGCTGTGGCCGCTGTTGTCTCAACAAGCTCGAAGATCCCGACACCGGACATGTGGCCCTCACCCGCATTGCCTGCCGCCTTCTCGACAATGAGACCTGCCAATGCTCACAGTATAGTATTCGACAAAACTTCGTGCCAGAGTGTATCCGAATGACCTCTGAAACCATTGAGCAACATGCCTATTGGCTTCCAAATACTTGCGCATATAAACGATTGTATGAGGGCAAAGAAATTCCAGACTGGCACCCGCTGCGCAGTGGAACGGCGCAATCGGTGCATGAGTCAGGCATATCTGTGCAAGGCTGGACAATACCGGAATTTGAAGTGCCCGAAGAGGGATGGGAAGACTACATAATTGAGGATTAAGCGATGAATTTTGCATCTGATAACACCGGCCCCGTGCACCCCAATGTCATGTCTGCGCTCAATGCGGCGAATATGGGCTATGCCCTGCCCTACGGTGCCGATGACGCCACCGCACAGGCTGTGCAGGATATACGAGATGTATTTGAAGCCCCTGAGGCGGCGGTTTATCTGGTCTCACTTGGGACGGCTGCCAATTCCTTGATCCTTGCCACGCTGTCTCAGCCCTGGGAAACGGTGTTTTGCCATACGGTCGCGCATATCCACGAAGATGAATGCAATGCTCCCGAATTTTATTCCGGTGGGACCAAGCTGACACTCGTGCCAGGTGATGATGCTAAAATGTCCGCGCAAACTCTGCGCAAATCCATTTTGGCGGAAGAGACTCGCGGCGTGCATGGGCCGCAACGAGGCCCTGTGTCCCTGACCCAAGCGACAGAACGCGGCACGATCTACAGCCTTGCCGAAATTCAAGAAATTTCCGCCACCGCTAAGGACTTTGGCCTTCCGCTGCATATGGACGGAGCACGATTCGCCAATGCCTTACAAACCCTTGGATGCAGCGCGGCAGAAATGACTTGGAAGTCAGGCGTCGATGCGGTCACCTTCGGCGGGACAAAAAATGGATTAATGGCGGTGGAGGCGGTTGTTTTCTTTGATCCAAAACACGCTTGGGAATTCGAGCTACGGCGCAAACGCGGCGCTCATCTATTTTCCAAGCACCGCTTTCTGGCGGCACAAATGCAAGCCTATTTGGCCGGTGATCTTTGGCTTGATATGGCGGAAAAATCCAATGCCGCCTGTGCAAGATTGGCACAAGGTCTTAAGCAAACACCGGGCATTGTGCTCGAATTTGAACCCCAGGCCAATATCATATTCGCCCAATGGTCCCGCGCGGCGCATCAGCGCCTACATGCGGCGGGAGCCCAATATTACGTCATGGCAGGCGATCACACCACCGGACCGGCCGATGAGCTTTTGCCGGCCCGCTTGGTGACAGATTGGTCTGCAAGCTCGGATGATGTCGATCGTTTCCTACAGATCTTACGCTGATGAAATCTGCGTCTCCGGGCGTCACCCTGTGACGCCCGATAACCTTTTTGCAAGCTCAGAGTGCGCCTGAAAGCACGAGATCCAAATCGTCCAAACGATCTTGCCCCCAAAAACGCTGATCTTTATCTGTGATGTAGAACGGCGCACCAAAGACGCCTGCAGTGACCGCATCTTCGGTGTTTTTGGCATATTGCTCCGCAGAGCCGATCATATCTTTGTCCGCAAGGCTTGGATCAAAACCAGCAGTTTTCAGACACTCTGCAATGACGTCGGGTTGTGAAATATCCTTCTCTTCGGCCCAAACCGCACGGGTAAAAGCATGCACCAATGCGCCCAAATCTCCATCCCCATAGTTCGATGCGGCAATCACAGCGTAGGAGGACGGCGCCATATTCACGGGAAAGAAGGCCGGTTGCATATTGAGCGGAAGTTTGCGCTTTTTTGCCTGCCGGGGGAGCTCTTGTGCACGCATTTCAATACGGCTGATGTGACGGTCCTTCGGCGGCATACCGCCCGTGCGGCTAAATACAGTCATCAAATCCATAGGCTTGTAGGCGATCGTTGCCCCATGTTTTTGTGCGATCTCTTCGAGAGCCCGACCTGCCAAATAGGTAAATGGAGAAATTGTCGCGAAAAAATAGTTAATATGTGCCATGAGCATCACCTTTTTGTGTATCAAACCTGTGACGACCAGTAACCACATGGTAAGCCATGTCAACAATATGCGACTCAGGCTCGCGGGTATCGTAGAGGGTAATACGAATGGCTTCTGTTCATGGTCCAAAACTAATCGCCGGAAATTCCAACCTCAAGCTGGCCCGGTCGGTGGCGCGGCGCATGTCTCTGCATCGGGGCATGAATGTGGATCTTGTGGATGCTCGGGTTGAACGCTTCAACGACGGGGAAATATTCGTCGAAGTCTACGAAAACGTCCGCGACGAGGATATGTTTATCATCCAACCCACCTCACGCCCCGCCAATGACGCGCTGATGGAGCTTTTGATCATCGCCGATGCTTTGAAACGCTCTTCCGCCAGCCGCATCACTGCTGTGATCCCTTATTTTGGCTACGCTCGGCAAGACCGTCGCAGCAAGGCCCGCACGCCGATCACCGCCAAATTGGTCGCCAATATGCTTGAAGAAGCGGGCATTGAGCGGGTTTTAACCCTTGATCTTCATGCGACACAAATTCAGGGATTTTTCGATATTCCGGTCGACAATCTATATGCCTCACCAATCTTTGCGTTGGACGTCAAACATCATTTCAAAGGTCAAATGGACAATCTGATGGTGGTCTCCCCCGATGTGGGCGGCGTTGCCCGTGCGCGGGATTTGGCACAACGCATTGGCGCACCTCTGTCGATTGTCGACAAACGCCGGGAGAAGGCTGGTGAGGTGGCAGAGATGACGGTGATTGGTAATGTCGAAGGCCGCACCTGCTTAATTGTGGATGATATCGTCGATACCGCTGGAACACTGTGCAAAGCGGCTGATGTCTTGATGGACAATGGTGCGAAAGAAGTACATTCCTACATCACCCACGGGGTTCTGTCCGGTCCTGCGGTCGATCGGATTACCAATTCTGTGATGAAGAACCTGGTCATTACGGATACGATCGAGGCCACCCCTGAGGTTGCGAATGCGACCAATATCCGGATCGTTCAAACTGCCCCCATGTTCGCGCAGGCTATTTTGAACACATGGAGTGGCACCTCGGTCTCTTCGCTATTCTCGACCGAATCCTTGTCGGCAATTTACGAGGGTATTTACGATTGCGGCTAATGCCGGCGCGTTAATAAATATCCCACCGCTCGGGATCTGCCACGCCGCCGATCGCCAGCCAACTGGCGCTCACCCGAGCAACGCGCGTGTCAGACCAGGTGCGGAACACCAGATCAAATCCTGTCTCGGTCACGTTTTCCGCCCGAATGTCCGCACGGGCATTACAGTCGCTCCCCATGTCCCACATAGTGAGGCTTACGTGGACCATTGGTTGGGCTGCAAAGGCTTCAGAAAATTTGATCGCCCGCAACACCTTGCGCGGACCCGTGCCGGTCCACATGTCTCCATCGTCTTTAATGTCTGAGAACAATTCAAGCGATCCTTGATCCACCCCAACGGTATATGACGACATGCGTTTCATGCAGTAAAAATTTAGTTTCTAAAAATATAATAAATGAAAAAAGGGCCCGCGTGGGGCCCATTTCTAATTTTATCAGACCGCTTAAGCGGCGTTGAGGCCCAAGGCAGAGGCCAGCGCCGCGACATCAGACTGCACCTTGCGGGCGGCCTCCTGCGCGTCTTCACTGGCTCTTTCAACCGCTTCAGCTACGCCAACAACGATGCCATCCATATCTTCCTGAGTGACATCGGCTTTCGCCATGGCGCGCTCCGCAATCACGGTGACGCCCTGCGCTGTGACCTCAGCAAACCCGCCTGTGACAACATATTCGTTGACGCCGCCGGCGGCGCTGACGGACAGAATGCCAGGCCGCAAAGTGGTCAGAACAGGCTCATGGTTCGCCATGGCTGTCATATCCCCTTCGGATCCCGGAAGCTGGACCGAAGTAGCCTCAAAAGAAGCGAGGCTTCTTTCGGGGCTGACCAAATCAAAGTTCAATGAATCCGCCATTAGGCTGCATCCGCTGCCATACGTTCGGCTTTTGCGATGACTTCATCGATGTCACCAACCATGTAGAACGCGCCTTCTGGCAGGTGATCATAGTCGCCAGCTACAACCGCTTTGAAAGATGCAATTGTTTTGTCCAAAGGCACCTGAACACCGTCAGAACCTGTGAACACCTTGGCCACGTCAAACGGCTGTGACAAGAAGCGCTCAAGTTTCCGCGCACGAGCAACGGCCACTTTGTCGTCTTCAGACAGCTCGTCCATACCCAAGATGGCGATGATATCCTGCAAGGATTTATAACGCTGCAGAACTTTTTGGACATCGGTTGCCACTTTGTAGTGCTCATCACCAATGATCAGCGGATCGAGCAAGCGAGAGGTGGAGCCAAGCGGATCCACCGCAGGGTAGATGCCCTTTTCAGAGATCGAACGATCCAAAACAGTTGTCGCGTCGAGGTGCGCAAATGAGGTGGCCGGCGCAGGGTCGGTCAAGTCATCGGCAGGAACGTAAACCGCTTGCACAGATGTAATCGATCCAGATTTGGTCGATGTAATCCGCTCTTGCATCGCGCCCATGTCCGTCGCCAAAGTTGGCTGATAGCCCACAGCGGAGGGGATACGGCCCAACAGCGCAGACACCTCAGAGCCGGCTTGTGTGAAGCGGAAGATGTTGTCAACAAAGAACAAAACATCGGAACCTGTTTCATCACGGAACTGCTCCGCCAAGGTCAAACCTGTCAAAGCAATCCGCATACGTGCGCCTGGAGGCTCGTTCATTTGGCCATAAACCAGCGCAATTTTGGACTCTTGAAGATTGTCAGGGACGATAACACCGCCCTCGATCATCTCATGGTAAAGGTCATTACCTTCGCGGGTCCGCTCACCCACACCGGCGAAAACAGACACACCAGAATGCACCTTGGCGATGTTGTTAATCAATTCCATAATCAAAACGGTTTTGCCAACACCGGCACCACCGAACAGACCAATTTTACCACCTTTGGTGTAAGGGGCAAGCAGGTCGATTACTTTGATACCTGTTTCCAAGATCACGGATTCAGTGGCTTGCTCAGAAAACTCAGGAGCGTCCTGGTGGATGCTGCGCTTTGCTGTTTTGCCGAGAGGTTTACCTTCATCCACTGGCTCACCGACCACGTTCAAGATCCGGCCTAAAGTGGCGCGGCCTACGGGAACAGTGATTGGACCGGCGGTATCGGTCACCTCTTGGCCGCGCACCAAACCTTCGGTTGCATCCATAGCGATGGCACGTACTGTACCTTCGCCCAAGTGCTGGGCAACTTCGAGCACCAACGTCTTGCCGCCATTGTCTGTTGTTAAAGCGTTCAAAATTTGCGGCAGGTCGCCGTCAAATTGAACGTCAACAACGGCGCCGATCACTTGAGTGATTTTGCCTTTTGCATTTGCCATGTTGTTTCTCCGGATTTTAGAGCGCTTCAGCGCCCGAAATAATTTCAATAAGCTCGTTGGTGATCTTCGCTTGACGTGACCGATTGTATTGGATGGTCAATTTGTCAATCATTTCACCAGCGTTGCGTGTCGCGTTGTCCATAGCTGACATGCGTGCGCCCTGTTCGGAAGCTGCATTTTCCAGCAAAGCCGTGAAGATTTGCGTCGCAACCGAGCGCGGCAGCAAGTCGGCAAGAATACCTTCCTCGCTTGGCTCATAATCGTAAACTGTGCCTTCATCTGTCGCCGCTTCAAACTTAGCAGGGATCACCTGCAGTTCGGTTGGGATTTGATTTACAACGCTACCAAATTCCGAATAGAAGATTTTAGCCACATCAAATTCACCAGCATCAAACCGATGAAGCACATTTTGCGCAATCGCGGAAGCATTATCATAGCCCACGCGTTTCACGTCCGACAAATCCACATGATCGACAAGCAAGGTACCAAATTCGCGTTTCAGCGATTCACGGCCCTTTTTGCCAACAGTTAAGATTTTGACGGTCTTGCCTTCGGCCAGCAGCTGTTTCGCTGCCATGCGCGCCAGTTTGACAATGTTTGAGTTAAAGCCACCGCACAAACCCCGCTCAGCTGTCATAACGACGAGCAATTGGGTTTGATCAGATCCGGTGCCTGTCAACAGTTTTGGTCCCCCTTCGGAGGCGCCAACGGATGCGGCCAAACCAGCCATCACCGCATTGAAACGTTCCGCATAGGGGCGGCCAGCTTGCGCCGCATCTTGTGCGCGGCGCAGTTTGGCAGAGGCGACCATTTGCATCGCCTTTGTGATCTTGCGGGTCGACTTGACCGACGCGATCCTGTTTTTTAGGTCACTAAGGTTCGGCATGTGCCAGTATCCTTATGCGAAATCTGCGGCGAAGTCGTCCAGCGCAGCTTTAATTTTTGCTTCCGCATCACCTTTAATTTTCGGATCATCATTGGTGATCATGGTCAAAACGTCGCTGGCTTTGCCGCGCAGGTGCGCCAGAAGGCCAGCTTCGAAACGACCTACGTCAGAGACGTCGATCTTGTCCAAATAGCCTTTGGTGCCAGCATAGATCACGCAGACAATTTCAGCGTTTGTCAAAGGCGCATACTGCGGCTGTTTCATTAACTCCGTCAAACGCGCACCACGGCTCAGCAATTGCTGGGTCGCTGCATCCAGATCTGATCCAAACTGAGCGAATGCCGCCATTTCGCGATATTGCGCCAATTCCAGTTTCACAGGACCAGCCACAGATTTCATCGCATTGGTTTGCGCAGAGGAGCCCACACGGGACACAGACAGACCTGTGTTTACCGCCGGACGGATCCCTTGGTAGAACAATTCTGTTTCCAAGAAGATCTGACCATCCGTGATCGAGATCACGTTGGTTGGAATAAAGGCTGACACGTCGCCACCTTGGGTTTCAATGATCGGTAAAGCGGTCAAAGAACCTGATCCATTGTCTTCGTTCAGTTTCGAAGAACGCTCGAGCAATCTGGAGTGAAGATAAAACACGTCCCCTGGATAGGCTTCACGTCCGGGCGGACGGCGCAGGAGCAAGGACATCTGGCGATAAGACACCGCCTGCTTGGACAAATCATCATAGATGATTAAAGCATGCTTGCCGTTGTCGCGGAAATATTCTGCCATCGACGTCGCAGCGTAGGGCGCCAAAAACTGCATCGGTGCAGGGTCAGAGGCGGTTGCGGCCACAACTATGGAATAGTCAATCGCGCCGGATTCTTCGAGCTTTTTCACCAATTGAGCCACAGTCGAACGCTTTTGTCCCACCGCAACATAGACGCAATATAGTTTTTCGGAATCGTCCGCTGCTGCATCATTGTATGATTTTTGGTTCAAGATGGTGTCCAGCGCCACGGCGGTTTTACCAGTCTGACGGTCACCAATGATCAATTCGCGCTGACCACGGCCAATTGGGATCATCGCATCCACAGATTTCAAACCCGTCGCCATCGGCTCATGCACCGATTTACGCGGAATGATGCCAGGCGCTTTCACGTCGGCTTGGCTGCGCAATTTGTTTTTGATCGGTCCTTTGCCGTCCAATGGGTTGCCCAGACCATCAACAACGCGGCCCAGCAATTCCGGACCGACAGGAACGTCCACAATCGCGTTCGTACGCTTTACTGTATCGCCTTCTTTAATGTCCCGGTCAGACCCGAAAATAACAACACCAACGTTGTCAGATTCCAAGTTCAGCGCCATCCCTTGGATGCCGCCGGGAAATTCCACCATTTCACCAGCTTGAACATTGTCCAGACCGAACACGCGCGCGATACCATCCCCAACGGAAAGGACGCGGCCCACTTCGGCAACTTCAGCTTCTTGGCCAAAGTTTTTAATCTGGTCTTTTAGGATCGCAGAGATTTCTGCAGCTTCGATCGCCATTTATCCGACCTCTTTCATTGTGTTCTGAAGGGCATTGAGCTTGGAGCGGATCGACGTGTCGATCATCTTCGAGCCCACTTTAACGACAAGACCGCCGATGAGGCTTTCATCAACGGTCGCTTTGATTTTCACATCAAGGTCCAATTGAGCCTTGAGTGTTTTGGCCAATTTCGTGGCCTGCGTTTTGGTCAACGCTTTGGCCGAAGTCACCTCAGCGGCCACCTCGCCTTTATCTTCCGCGATTCGTGCACGCAGTGCAGCCAAAAGGCTGGGCAGTACAAACAAACGGCGCTTCGCAGCCATCAATGACAGGGTGTTGACCATCATTGGTTGCAATTTCATTTTCTGGGCCACAGCTGTGATCGCCTGCCCCATTTCTGCGCGTGTATAGACAGGTGATGTTACCAAAGCGCGCAATTCTGCACTTTCGCTCAATGCGCTCTCTAGCGCATCTACATCAGCCTCCAGTGGCTTCAACTTCTTGTCGTCTTTGGCAAGCGAGAACACCGCTGTCGCGTAGCGGCTAGCAATACCAGACGAGATCGATGCTGGTTCGGACAAAGAAAACCCTCTCGATGCTGGCCCGTCCGAAACTGCTGCTTCAGACAAAGGCGTTGGACGCGCGCTATAGTGGTACAGCGCCAAAATCTCATGCCGTTTAGCAGAGCATTTCGCATGCCGCAACGCCAATGACGGCCAAAAAGACCGCAAAAATCCAAAAAACAAAGCATTTATGAAAGGTGCGTCCCTTTGTTCCGCCTCGGGCACCTAAAAACGGGCGAATCCGCAGGGTGTCACAGGTTACCCGATTGCGCAGAAATCGGGTCTGGCGCTTTGATGCCCTCTAGAATCCCCAGGGGCCGAGAGATAATTTGCCCCAAGCCAGGTCGCCGAGGCCGCGGTACTTGCTTGCTCACCTCAAGAATCAAAACGCCGCCCCCACGCCACGCCGGGATGTTTTGCCCAATGCGCTCAATCGGCCCAGACATGCGTCGCCAAAACGGTCCAGACCACGGCGGCTGGTAAAGGGCCATCACATGATGCTCAGGCAAAAACCCATGCCACTTCAACCGAGATTCCAACTGCCAAGCGGTGTAGGGGCGTGCAAAGGAGAAGGGCGTGCCTTCCCGCCGCGCCCAAAGGCTGGCTCTATTGGGCACTATAAAGATGGCACGGCCAGCAGGTGCCAGCACCCGATAACATTCCTCCAAAACCGCTGCGGCATGTTCTGAGGTATCAAGCCCATGCAGCACCAGAAGCTTGTCAATCGAGCCGGTTTCGACCGGCCAGCGCGTTTCTTCGCTCAGCACGGAGCAATTGGGCAGTCCCGGCGGCCAATGCATGACCCCTTGCCGCGCAGGCATCAAGGCAGTGACCCGCCGCGCCAAACTTAGATAGGGGCGCAAAAGTGGGGCTGCAAAGCCGTAGCCAAGCACGGCCTCATGCCGAGCTTGCGGCCACAGACGCAAAACCTGCTCTCGAATCGTTGCTTGAACCGAGCGCCCCAAGAAGGACCGGTAATAAAACGCCCGCAGCTCACGCACATCTAAATGCATTGCAGTTTGGTCCTCTTGGATTACACTCATCATAATGCTACCAAAAAAAGGCGAAAATACCATGGTAAATTCGAGCATCACAATTCACACCTTGCCCTGCCTGTCAGACAATTATGCCTATGTTGTTCACAACAGCGCCGCAGGCACAGCAGCTGTTGTGGACGTGCCGGAAGCGGGGCCTTTGGTGGCAAAAATTTCCGAGCTAAATGTGCCGGTCACCGATATATTCTTGACCCACCACCATTGGGATCACATTGATGGACTGCCCGATTTGCAGGCCGCATTGACCGGCCCTTTGGGCCAGGCACCGGCACAGGTTATCGGCGCCAAAGCCGATGCAGATCGCCTGCCAACCTTGGATCAGGCCATCAACCCAGGAGATCGCCTAACACTCTGCGGAATTGACGGTGAGATCTATGATGTCTCCGGCCACACGCTCGGTCACCTTGCGCTACATTTGCCGAGCGCGAACGCGCTTTTCACCGCTGACAGCTTGATGGCTATGGGCTGCGGTCGTCTTTTTGAAGGCTCTGCGGCGCAAATGTGGCACAGCCTGCAGCAACTCCGTGCGCTGCCGCAAAACACGTGGGTGTACTCGGGCCATGAATACACCGCCTCCAATATGGCCTTCACGCAATCTTTAGGCGAAGACAATCCTGCCATCAACGCTCGTGCGGCCCAGATCACCAAAGATCGCGCCGCGGGTCGCCCGACGGTACCAAGTCTTTTGGCCCTTGAGATGCAAACCAATCCGTTTTTACGCGCCGACGACCCGGCCCTGAAAACAGCCGTGGGTATGCCAGAGGGCACCGCCGAGCGGGTTTTCGCTGAAATTCGCGCTCGAAAAGATAAGTTTTAGGAAAAATTCAGGGATAAAAGCGCAATATTTAACTTTTATGGCCTAAATAACAATTTTCCCCTTGAAGGTTGCCTTAGAAAACCGAAGTCTTAAGGGAAGAGCGATCACACCGATCACAGACCGTTGTAGGAGACGCGCGTGCCATCATTTTCCGCATCATTAGAAAACGCCATCCACGAAGCGCTGGCCGCTGCCAATGCCCGCAAACATGAGCTGGCCACTTTGGAACACTTGCTCCTCGCCCTTCTCGATGAACCCGATGCTGCCAAAGTTATGCGCGCCTGCTCGGTCGACCTCAAGCTCCTGCGCAAAGCGCTGGTTGATTTCATCGAGGACGATCTCAGTAGCCTAATCACCGATGCGGATGGGTCAGAGGCCGTACCAACTGCCGCCTTTCAGCGGGTGATCCAACGGGCCGCCATTCATGTGCAATCCTCCGGTCGTACAGAAGTAACAGGCGCCAATGTTTTGGTTGCAATATTTGCCGAACGCGAAAGCAACGCGGCCTATTTCCTGCAAGAGCAGGACATGACCCGCTATGACGCCGTGAATTTTATCGCCCATGGGGTGGCCAAAGACCCAAACTTTGTCGAAAGCCGGCCCATTGTTGGCGCCGAGGATGAGACGGAGATGTTGGATAGCGACGGCAATGAGACCTCGGAAAAAGAGAGCGCATTGACGAAATATTGTATAGATCTCAATGAAAAATCTGCCAAGGGCAACGTTGATCCGCTGATTGGCCGCGAACATGAAGTCGAGCGCTGCATCCAAGTGCTGTGTCGCCGCAGGAAAAACAACCCAATTTTGGTTGGAGATCCCGGGGTCGGGAAAACCGCCATTGCTGAAGGTCTGGCCCGCAAGATCACCAAGGGTCAAACCCCGGCAATTTTGTCCAAAACAACCATCTATTCGCTGGATATGGGCGCGCTTTTGGCGGGAACACGCTATCGGGGTGATTTTGAAGAACGCCTCAAAGCGGTGATGAATGAGATGGAAGAGCACGCGGATGCAGTGCTCTTTATTGACGAAATTCACACCGTGATAGGTGCCGGCGCGACCTCCGGTGGGGCAATGGATGCCTCCAACCTGCTGAAACCCGCGCTGCAGGGCGGCAAGCTGCGCTGCATGGGCTCGACAACTTACAAAGAATTTAGGCAACATTTTGAAAAAGACCGCGCCTTAGCCCGGCGTTTTCAAAAAATTGATGTGGCCGAACCTTCTGTGGAAGATAGTGTGAAAATTCTCAAAGGTTTAAAGCCCTATTTTGAGGAGCACCACGACGTTAAATACACCTCCGATGCCATTAAAACCGCGGTCGAATTGGCCGCGCGCTACATCAATGATCGCAAATTGCCCGATAAGGCAATCGATGTGATTGACGAGGCTGGAGCGGCGCAACATTTGCTCAGTGACAGCAAGCGGCGCAAAACAATCGGGGTGAAAGATATTGAATCGGTCGTTGCGAAAATTGCCCGAATTCCGCCCAAGTCAGTGTCAAAAGATGATGCGGAAGTTCTGCGCGATCTTGAAGCCGGTCTGAAACGGGTGGTCTTTGGGCAAGATACGGCGATCGAAGCTCTGGCCTCGGCGATCAAACTGGCCCGCGCTGGCCTGCGTGAACCCGAAAAACCCATTGGAAACTATCTATTTGCGGGGCCAACTGGCGTTGGTAAAACTGAAGTCGCTAAGCAATTGGCCGATGGTCTGGGTGTCAAGCTTATCCGCTTTGATATGTCAGAATATATGGAGAAACACGCCATAAGCCGCTTGATCGGCGCCCCTCCCGGCTATGTCGGCTTTGATCAAGGTGGCATGCTGACCGATGGCGTCGATCAAGATCCCCACTGCGTGCTCCTCTTGGATGAAATCGAAAAAGCCCACCCAGATGTTTTCAACATTCTTTTACAGGTCATGGATCATGGCAAATTGACAGATCACAATGGCCGCACCACAGATTTTCGCAATGTGGTGTTGATCATGACGTCCAATGCCGGAGCGTCGGAAATGTCGAAAGCCGCCATCGGATTTGGCCGCGAACGCCGTGAGGGCGAAGACACCCAAGCCATTGAGCGTACCTTTACGCCCGAGTTCCGCAATCGCCTCGATGCGGTGGTCAGCTTTGCCCCGCTGGACCGCGATGTCATTGCGCAGGTGGTCGAAAAATTTGTGTTGCAACTCGAAGCGCAGCTGATGGATCGCAACGTGACCATCGAGATCACCAAAGCGGCCGCCGATTGGCTCGGTGAAAAGGGCTACGATTCCAAAATGGGCGCCCGCCCCTTGGGCCGGGTAATCCAAGAGCATATCAAAAAGCCATTGGCCGAAGAATTGCTCTTTGGCAAACTCACCAAAGGCGGCGTCGTAAAAGTTGGTGTGAAAGCCGGCGAATTGGATCTGAAAATCGAAGAGCCCCAAAAGCCGCGAATAACCAATAAAGACAAAAAACCGCCGCTGTTGACCGCCAAGTAAGCCGAATAAACCGCGCAGATCGGCTGATTATGGGGAAATTTGACTTACTTCTCGGTCAATTTCAGCTCGATCCGCCGATTTTGGGCCCGTGCAGCTCGGGAATTGGCCAGGTTGATGGGTTGATACTCACCAAACCCATTCGCAGAAAGCCGGCGCGGAGGCATCTGCTCCGAGGTCATCAAATATAAGACCACAGACAGCGCGCGTGCCTGGCTCAGCTCCCAATTGTTTTGAAATTGGCTGCCAGGAATGATCGGTTGGTCATCGGTGTGACCATCAACCTGCAACACCCAATCAATATTTTGCGGGATGTCTTCCGTGACGTCTTTCAAGATATTTGCCACTTTCGATATCTCTGTGCGGCCTGCCGCGGTCAGCTCCGCACGGCCTGAGGCAAAGAGGACTTCAGAGGAGAAGACGAAACGGTCCCCAACTATGCTGACGCCCTCGATGTCCTCCAAAAGCCCGCGCAGACTGCCGAAAAAGTCCGATTTATAGCGCTCTAGAGTCTTGGCCTCGGCTTCAAGCCGGGCCTTTTCCTCCTGCAAGCGTTGCTTTTCAGCCGCTTCCAAAGCGAGGTTGCGCTTTGACTCAGCCGCGACCTGTGCCAGTGCAACGTTCAATTCACTGCCAAGATTGGTGATCTTCACATTGTTATCCGCATCGCGGCGCTTGTAATCGTCCAGCGTGGCTTGAAGCCCACCAATTTGGTCACGCAATGCACGAACCTCTTGGCTCAAAAGCGCCATTTTGCGCTGTGCCTCTGTCGAGATCGCCTCAGCCTCCTGTAGCTCAGCCTGTGCCGTTGCCAACAATGCCGCCCGTTGCTCGGCAGCAGTCAATTGCCGCTCAGCCGTTTGGCGCGCAGCAATGGCTTTGGACAGCGCTGAACGTAGATCATCTATGTCTGAATTTTGCGCGATCGCCTCAGCTTCTTGTAAAGCGACTTTCAAGTTCTCAAGCCGTAACAAGGCCGTTTGCAACTCCTGTTGACTTGCCGCATCGCGTGCGCTCACAGCTTCCAACTCATCTTGCGAACGCGCCTGCGCCAATCGCGCCGCCTCAAGTGCCAACAAAGCCGTCGTCAGCTCGTCGTCCAAGGTTTTCTCAACGCTCTGCGCTGCGGCCAAAAGCGCCAGGGTTTCCTCGGCTTTTTTGCGTTGATCGTTCAATTGCAAAGTCAAAGAGGATATTGCCGCTTCACTCTCTTCAAGATCAGCCCGCAGTTTTTCGGCTGCCGCTGCCATGGACAATTGTTCGAGTTCTTTCTGGTTCAATGCCGCCTCTGCAACCTCCAAACGTTCGCGCAAAAAGGCCGCAGACACGCGGTTGAGCTCTTCGTCACTCAATGCCTCCGCCAATTCTTCTGCCCGGCGACTCAGCTCTTGATTGTCCTGCTCAAGACCGGCTGCACGTTCCTGCTGCGAAGCCAAAAGCGCTAGGGTATTGGCAAGGTTCATATTTGTATTCTGCACATCGCGGCGCAAATCTGCCAGCATCTCATCCATGAGTTCGCGTTGGCGTTGCGCCAGCGCAGCCTGTTCAGTCTGCGCTGCAATTGTCGCCTGCGCCACCAGCAATGATTGCTGCAAACTGGCCTTGTCCGCATCCAGCGTCGCCAGTTCTTCACGGCGCATCGCCTCAGTGTTGATCAGCTCCTGGAGCCGGGCCTCAAAATCTGCAATGGTGGCTTCCGCAGTAGATTTTTCATCCTGCAGCGCACTGATTTGCGCCTCTGCATCTGCAATGCGCGCCGTATCTTGCAGCGATTGGGCCAGCAGCAGGGTCAATTGCGCTTCCAGCTCCGTAATTTGCCCTTCTGATTGGGTTTGTTCGCGCAAAAGCGAAGCCACTTGCGTTTCGAAATCTAGGATCGTGCCCTCCGACTGGAGTTGCTGTGTTTGAAGTTGCGACACTTGGAGTTTGAACTGCTCAATTTCGCCTTCCGCCCGCTGTTGCAGGGCCAACAAATTGGCCACCTGTATCTCGAAATCATTAATCCGTGCTGTGGCCGCCATGAGGTCTGCGGCACGCGCATCGCGCTCGGCAGTCAAAGTTGCTATAAGGCCCAATTGCCTTTCCCCGTCTGCCTGCGCTGCGGCAAGCTGATCGTCGAGCTTGGCAACTTGCAAAGTGAGATCAGAGGCCGCTGCGCGCTCCAGACCCAAAGCATCGCCCAGGGCCAAAATCTGCCCTTCCAAATCCTCCAATTGCGCATTTTTTTGGGCGATATCGATGTTGAGTTCGTCGAGCATCGCCCCCTGCCCTTTGATGGTTTGCTGCAATACAAATTGCATCACCACAAAGATCGTGAGCACAAACATCAAGACCAGCAGCAAGCCAGTCATCGCATCGACAAACCCCGGCCAGATAGAGGCTTGGAACCTTGCGCCAGTGCGTCGAGAAAGTGCCATCGCGCGCGCCTAGCTCTGATCGCGACTTGTGGGCTTGGCCAAGGCCCTGATGGCCTTTGTCAGATTGGCCAGATCACTGCGAATTTCAGATAGGCTTTCATGCCGGCCACTTGAGACTTCCTCCAGCACGCGCAGCATCTGCACATCAATCGACCGCAGGCGCATCCGGCTCTCCGCATCCATACCATCACCGCCGCCGCCTTCTCCCATCCGCGCGATCATCCGCTCTTGGCTGGCCGCCACACGTTCAAGCGCTTCGGTCTGCCCCTGATCGAGTTTCTGAGTGAGCTTCTCCAAACTCGCTGTCATCGCCATCAAATGCGCCTGCACATGAGCCTGATCTTGCCCAGTCTGGGCATACATCCGCGCGATACCGTCCATTTGCTCAGACATCTGCTCCATCATCGCGCCCAGCATGGTGTTCTGCGCGCCCTCTTCGCCCTCGCCACCCGAGAAACCCACCCGAGTGATGGTCGATAACCATTCTTCCAATTCTCCGTAAAAGCGGTTTTGCCCACGGCCCGAAAACACCTCAAGCAGGCCGACAATCAGCGAACCTGCCAGACCCAATAAGGAGGAGGCAAAGGCCACGCCCATCCCGTCCAGCTGCCCTTCAAGACCCACCTGTAGGCGGGAGAAAATGTCCACCGCGCTTTCATTTTCCGCCGGGGTCAGAGATTGAATGGTCGCCACCAATGCCGGGACGGTGGTCGCCAGACCATAAAACGTGCCCAACAAACCAACCAGGATCAGCGTATTGGTGATATAGCGGGTCAATTCGCGCTGCTCATCAATCCGAGTTGAAACTGATTCCAAAATAGACCGCGAAGAGGCAGAGCCCAATTGCGTCCGCGCGCCACGCCCCCGCAGCAAGCTGGCCAGGGGCAAAAGCAATTGCGGCGGCTTGGCCTCCTCATGCCCCTCACGCTGGCTGGCAAAGCCTTCGATCCATTGCACGGAATAGATCAGCGACAACACCTGGTGAAAACAGGTCGCCACGCCGATGAGAAACACAAAGAGAATAAAGCCGTTGAGATAGGGATTGGCCCAAAAGGTTGGCCCAACGCTGGGATAGGCCAGATAGCCCAAGCCCATGACCCCGCCGACAATGGCCAGCATGGTGAGGATTTGACTAAACGGCTGCGAGAACTGAGGCGTTTGATCTCGGCGGATATGATCCATATCTGTAGTCCTGCCCTAAAATTCTAAGTGTATAAGTTTACTGCGCACGGCCCTTTAAGCCAAGCGGTTATGCACAATTAGTTAAGTTTGCGACTTTCTCCGCCAAATAATCCAATTGCGGATCCGGAATGCCCAAATCATGCAACATTTCAGCGGTTTTAAACAGGTATTCCGGGTTCGGACCGCGCCCGCCTACGGCACCTGCGATGATCTGGGCCTGCTGATCCAGCCCGTAGCGGCAATATTGCGCATGATCGCGGTCCACCACATAAGTTGCGGCCTGCACGATACGCCCATCGGCCAAAGGCAGGTCCACCCATTTTTCCACATAGGCCGATGAAATCAGCTCTCGCGCGCGCAGCTCTTGCAGCACATGCTCTGCCGCGCGCTCATGCACCCGCAGGGCCAGCCCAGCGCAGACCTCCGACGGCTCTGCCGCATCCAGCGCGAGCACCAAGCCCGGATCCTCAGGCGTGCCGCGATGATGGATCGAGAGCATGCAAAACGAGCGCCGATAGCCTGGCAAATCCGCGCGCACCTGCTCGGCGGCCTCAAACCCAGGGTTCCAAAGCAAGGAGCCATAGCCAAACACCCACATTTTTATTGCCCTCCGGCCTACCTCAGATGACGCAGCCTCTACGCCCTATTTCGCGGCAATAAAATACCCCACGCACATCCCGCGCCCTTGGCGCTTTATAGAGGGTGGCTCGCGTATATGATAGGGAAATCTGGCATAGAATATTGAACCAAAAGCAGATTTTGAAAAGCTATTTGGGAGGAAGGAATGACGCACACAGCACCAGAAAACCCATGGTGGCAAGTGGCGGTTTGAAGCGCTCTTTATGCGGCGTATTTCATGGCAACCTACACGCTGCATCTGGGCATGGAGCGAATGGATTTTGCGCTCCGCGTCATGGGGCTTTCTGTTGCGAGTTTATGTTCCGCCTTTGGATTTCACCGGCGGTGTCCCAGTGATCTTTTGGCAGATCGGGCGACGGGCGCGATCGGCTCTAGCTTTTCTGGCGGCCAAAATCCGGCGCATCGGTGTCTTGGCCCGCATCTATGATGCCCCGGCGGATGGCGCGGGTTCGGGTGAAATAATCATGCAGCATCTCACCATCGCCAGTTCGGATCGCCCGTTGCAGCGCGAAAAGCTCTTCGGTGAAGCGCCCAAGAATCTCTAAAGTCGCGTCCTTATTGGTCAAAAATACATCGCGCCACATGGTCGGATCACTTGCCGCGATGCGGGTGAAGTCACGAAAGCCGGTGGCGGAAAAATTAATCACCTCTGAATTCGTCACCCGGTGCAAATCGTCCGCCACACCCACCATCGTATAGGCGATCAAATGCGGTGCGTGGCTGGTCACCGCCAGCACAAGATCGTGGTGGTCAGGATCCATTTCTTCGACCTTCGCCCCCAGCGCCTGCCAATAGCGCGACAGTTGCGCCACAGCCGAGGCATCGGCGCCGTCGGGGGTCAGAAGACACCAGCGATTGTCAAACAGCTCCGCAAAACCCGCCCTTGGCCCAGAATGCTCGGTGCCCGCCAGCGGATGGCCCGGCACAAAATGCACCCCCGGCGGCACATGTGGCGTAACCGCCTCCACCACCGCACATTTCACCGAGCCCACATCCGTTATCGTAGCACCAGGCTTGATATAGGGGGCCGCCTCAGCCATCACCGTCCCCATCGCGCCCACCGGCAAGCAAAGCACCACCAGATCCGCCTCACGCACTGCACTGGCCAGATCATCGCAGATCATATCGCATAGGCCAATCTCGCGGGCCGTAGCGCGGGTCTGTTCGGAGCGCGCATAGCCTGTCACATGCGCACCCATACCCGCTCGGCGCATCGCCCAGAACATCGACGAGGCAATCAACCCCAAGCCAATAAAGGCCACGCGATCATAGCTCATGACTGTTTCTCCAAAAAGCTCTGCACCGCCTGCACCACCCGCGCGCAGCCCGCCATATCCGGCACTGTGATGCGCAAACACTGCGGCAATCCATAGCTGCCAACCCGGCGGACAAGAATGCCAAGGCTTTGCAAATAGTCATCGCACGCCTCCGCCTGCGCTTGATCTGAAAAGCGCGCCAGAATGAAATTCGCGTCTGACCTGTCAGAGGCCACGCCAAGCGCGGCCAGCTCCTTTGCCAAATGGGCGCGGGCCGCATTGTTTTGCACCCGGTGTTGAATGACGAATTCATGATCGCGTACCGCCGCCTCACCGGCGGCCAATGCTGGGGCGGAAATATTGAACGGCCCGCGAACGCGATTGAGCACATCAATGATATGTTGCGGCCCATAGCCCCAGCCCACGCGCAATCCGCCCAGCCCGTACATTTTGGACAGGGTGCGCAGCATGACCACATTGTCATTCGCCTCCACAAACCCGGCGCCACCATCCCAACCTTCCACATAATCGGCATAGGCCCCATCGAGCACGATCACGACAGTCTTCGGCGTTTTCGCAATCAACTCCGCAAGATCTGCATCCAAAATTTTTGTCCCCGTCGGATTGCCGGGATTGGCAATAAAGATCATGCCGGTGCGCGGGGTGATGGCGTCCAAAATCGCCTGCACGTCCACATGACGCTCGGACTCTGGCACCCTGACAATGCGCCCGCCCGCGGCCATGGCATAAAGGCGGTACATCAAAAACCCATGCTCTGTATGAATGACCTCCACCTCCGGGCCTGCATAGGCCTGGCATAGAAAGCTGATGATCTCATCGGATCCACAGCCGCAGATAATCCTCTGGCTATCCAAACCATGCAGATCCGCCAAAGCCGCACGCAGCTCGCTGTGATCGGAGGATGGATAGCGATGCAAAGTACTGGCCGCCTCCGCAAGCGCCTGTTGCGCCGACGCAGGTGGACCATTGGGGTTTTCGTTTGAGGACAATTTGAGAATATCCTGCACGCCCTGCACAGAGGATTTTCCACCGACATAAAGCTCAATATCCAAAATTCCAGGCTGAGGTTGTGGCTGTGTCATCTGATATTCCCTTCTGCCGCCCTTCTAACGTCAATCCCCAGCAGTTCCAGCGGTTTTTGAATGGCCAATGCCGCACCACGCCTGCCCCGCGAAACACTGTGACGAAATGCGGAGCGGTGTAAACTAGGCATATCGCCCCAAATAAAAAAGCCGCGGCGGTGTCCCGTCGCGGCTTTCGAAACTTGATCTGGCAAAGATTAGTTCTTCGCGTAAAATTCCACCACGAGGTTCGGTTCCATAACCACAGGATAGGGCACGTCGCCAAGACCTGGGGTGCGCACGAAAATCGCGGTCATCTTGCTGTGATCTGCATCGATGTAATCTGGAACATCGCGCTCAGCCAATTGCGTGGCTTCGATCAAAGCGGCCATTTGCTTGGAGCGATCACGCACCTCAATCACGTCGCCTTCAGATACGCGATATGACGCAATATTCACCTTCTTGCCGTTCACACGCACATGACCGTGGTTCACGAACTGGCGGGCTGCAAAAACTGTCGCCACGAATTTCGCACGATAAACTACAGCATCCAAACGACGCTCCAGAAGACCTATCAATTGCTCACCTGTATCGCCTCTGAGACGCTCAGCTTCGGCATAGATGCGGCGGAATTGTTTCTCGGTCAAATCGCCATAGTAGCCTTTCAGCTTTTGCTTTGCGCGCAGCTGTGTGCCGAAATCAGACAGTTTGCCTTTGCGGCGCTGACCATGCTGACCGGGGCCATACTCACGACGATTGACGGGTGATTTAGGACGACCCCAGATGTTTTCGCCCATCCGGCGGTCAATTTTGTATTTGGCAGCGGTACGTTTTGTCACCGGCTGATCTCCTTCGATAAAGTCGAAGCCCAACATGGGCAACTATGAAGGGCGTTGTCCTTTGGGCGAACCCCGACAGGCATCCCCTTGCGGGGGCCACCAACACCAATGAGGCGCGGATGCCAGTCCTGATGGGGGATGTCAAGGCCCAAGAGGAACGCCTTAAGACGTTCCTCTGTCATCCATCGCTCTTAAAAGCTTATGGAGCCGGCAGGGCCCTGCGTCCACGTCTCTGTGAGATCCAAAATCCCATCGGTGGCGTCTGTCCCTGCCATGTCACTGCTCAGTCTTGCGCTGCTTTATCACAGTGGTAGCAGAGGTGATTCGCCTTGTGAATCCCCTTTGTGACTTTTTTCGACGCGCGCATGCCCAAGCAAATCAGAGCGTTTAAGACGGCTTTCGCTTCGGCTTACCTGGATCAAACTTGCGCGTGTCAAGGCGCCCGCCTGGCGCGCCGCCTTTGGGCTTTCCCGAGGCTGGTTTGTTTGCCAACTTGCCACCCGACTTAGCACCGGGCTTGCCATGCGATTTGCCCACAGCGGGTTTGCCCGCACTCGGTTTCCCACTGCCAGTTTTTTTCTTGAAACTCTCAACCACCCCGTCAGGGCGGCGTTGCGCCTCAGTCTTGGATTTAAATTTAGGCTTGCCGTCACTGGATTTGGGCTTACGGGTTTTAGGTTTTGGCGCATCGTTCCAATCTATCGGTCCGCTTGGCTTGTCCACAGGCGGCTTTTTGTCTGAACGCGATTTTGGTGCACTTGACCGCTCATAGGGCACATCAGCCGGCGGCGCTTTAAGTTCCGTCACCACTGCATCATCCTCGACAGTCATATTCGGACCCAAGGCTTTTTTGAACCCGTCAACGCTGGAGAGTTTTACCTCAAAAAACGAGGCGTCGGGATGAATTTTGATCGCGCCAATGTCATGTTTGGTCAACCCACCGGCGTTACAAATCATCGGCAAAAGTCGTCCCGGCAATGTGCCAGAAGCCCGGCCGCCGGGAATGGAGAACCAGACTGTTGGGCCAAAATCTGCAACGCGACGTGGCTTGGCCTCCTTGGCCTCGCGCGCATCTACCGCAGAAAGCTCTTCTGGAGCCGATTGCTTGGCTGAATAAACCCGCAAGAAAGCCGCGGCCACCTGAGTGGGCGAAAAATGCGACAAAAGCTCCTCGACCGCCACCTGATCAGTGGCTGAAATTTCCTGATGCCAGGCAGGATCTTCCAAAAGCCGGGCCCGATCCTTGGCTGTCACCTGATCCGAGGAGGGTGGCAGGGCCCATTCTGCCTTTACCTTCGCCCCTTGCAAAATGCGCTCTGCCTTGCGCCGTGCCGAGGGGGGTACGATCAGCGCGGAAATCCCTTTTCGTCCAGCCCGGCCCGTACGGCCAGAACGATGCATCAAAGTTTCAAAATTGCTCGGCAATTCCGCATGGACCACCAAATCCAAATTTGGCAGGTCAATCCCGCGTGCCGCCACATCGGTCGCCACACAAATCCGCGCCCGGCCATCGCGCATGGCCTGCAAGGCATGCGAGCGTTCCGCTTGGCTCAATTCGCCCGACAGGCTGACCACAGAAAAACCACGGTTGGACAGTCGCGTGGTCAGGCGACTGACCATAACCCGCGTATTGGCGAAAACCAAAGCATTCGGAGCTTCATAGAAGCGCAACACGTTGATGATGGCATTTTCCACGTCTAGCGCAGCCACGTTCAAGGCGCGGTACTCGATATCCGTGTGCTGGGATTTTTCCGCAACGGTCGACACGCGCTGTGCATTTCTTTGATAGGATTTTGCCAAAGTGGCGATGGATTTTGGCACAGTGGCGGAAAACATCAACGTGCGGCGCGACTCTGGCGCGTGACCAAGGATGAACTCCAGATCTTCCTTGAAGCCCAAATCAAGCATTTCGTCAGCCTCATCGAGCACCACCGCCCGCAGCTCGGACAAATCAATCGAACCCCGCATGATGTGATCGCGCAAACGGCCCGGCGTGGCCACAACGATATGCGCCCCGCGGGCCAAAGCACGACGCTCGTCGCGCATATCCATCCCGCCCACACAAGACGCCATTGTCACCTGCGCCTCGCCATAAAGCCAGTGCAGCTCGCGCTTGACCTGCAAGGCGAGCTCGCGGGTCGGGGCAATGATCAAAGCCAAAGGATTGGCCGCGCGGTCAAAAACTTCGTTACCGCCCAAAAGGCTGTCACCAATGGCCAGACCAAAACCAACCGTCTTCCCGGATCCTGTTTGGGCCGAGACCAATAGATCGGCCTGTGCCAGTTCTGGTGCGGTAACGGCCATTTGAACGGGCGTCAAAGTGTCATAGCCGCGCTTTTGCAGCGCGTCAGCTAGAGCTTGTTTCACGAGTGTCTCTTTCTATGTCATGCGGGCGCTACAGCCCCCCATGGACCGACCAACCCCCGTTCGGCGCCTAAAGGCCACCATACCAGAGCGCCGATAGGCGGTTTTGCACCAGAAGTATAGAGCGGGCGTAAATTAGAGGCCCGCACCTGCGCGGCGCCGTCTTCGGCGCTTATGCGCCGCAAACAAAAGTGGCGCGAGACATCGGCGATAAATCACAGAGGAGATCGCCTTAATGGGTTTGAAATTAACAATTGGGGCCAAGATCCAAAAATAAGGCAATTGCCGCCAAATCGCCACAAAGGCCTCAACACCAACCGAGATCTGCGCACCGCGCCGAACGTGCAGCTGTTTAGCAGCTTGATCCTCGCTCAGGCCCCAATCTGCCGCCGTTTCAGCGGTGATTTCAACATAGGTCAAATCATCGCCAGAGATCCGCTTGTAATGCTCGATCTCTCGACGGCAAATCGGGCATTCAGCATTATAAAGAACTTCTAATTGGGCCATTGGATCTCTGCTCGCTGCTTCGTCTTATCACCCATGAGATAGGTCATCGCATGGCCAGGTCCAGCCGCAGAGCCGGCCCAGCCTTTTGAGAAGATCAGCAGGCCGGGCCTATAGAATTCAGCCGCATTTCGAAAAGCCACAGCTGCCGCATGTCATGCAGCCTTCGACCATGCGCAAATCAAACTGACCGCAACTTGAACAGGCGCCGCCCCTGCTCTCTTGGAGGTTGACCACTTCGGCTTGCGGATCGGATTTCAGACCCATGCCTTCGCCGGACAAAAACCCCGTGACCACCATGTGATGTTCAATCACCCCGCCGATAGCGGCCAGAATCGAGGGGATATATTTCCCATCCACCCAAGCCCCACCGCGTGGATCGAAGACCGCCTTCAACTCTTCAACCACAAAGCTGACATCACCGCCGCGCCGGAACACTGCCGAGATCATCCGCGTGAGCGCCACTGTCCAGGCAAAATGCTCCATGTTCTTGGAATTGATGAACACTTCAAAGGGCCGGCGATGCCCATTGAGCAACAGATCATTCACAGTAATATAAAGCGCATGCTCGCTGTCGGGCCATTTCACCTTATAGGTTTGCCCTTCCAACGCTTCGGGGCGGCTCAAAGGCTCACTGATATAGACAACATCGGCGCCTGTATCGGCCTCGGGCGTTTTCTCGCCTTCCTCTGACACAGATAAAACAGACCCAGTCACAGCATTGGGCCGATAGGTCGTGCAGCCTTTGCACCCTTGATCCCAAGCGGCCATATAAACGTCTTTGAAGGCCTCAAAGCTGATATCCTCGGGGCAGTTGATGGTTTTCGATATAGAACTGTCGATCCATTTCTGCGCCGCAGCCTGCATCCGTACATGTTCGAGAGGCGCCAGGGTTTGCGCATTCACGAAGTAATTGGGAAGCTCTGCATCACCCATTTTATCGCGCCACATTTGCACGGCATAGTCAATCACTTCTTCTTCTGTTCGCGTGCCATCTTTTTGCAGAACTTTGCGCGTATAGGCATAGGCAAAGACCGGCTCGATCCCAGAAGACACATTGCCTGCATAAAGGCTGATTGTTCCGGTGGGAGCAATGCTGGTCAACAAGGCGTTGCGAATGCCATGTTCTGCGATCGCATCGCGCACATCAGCGTCCATCTGCTCCATCGCGCCGCTTGTGAGATAGCCCACAGCGTCGAAGAGCTCAAACGCCCCCTTTTCCTTCGCCAGCTCAACCGAGGCCAGATAGGCTGCTCGGGCGATTTGATGCATCCAAGCCTCCGTCTGAGCCGCGGCCTCCACGGAGCCATAACGCAGCCCAACCATAAGCAACGCGTCCGCAAGCCCGGTGACCCCAAGGCCAATCCGCCGCTTGGCCTCTGCCTCGCGTTGTTGGGCCTCCAGAGGAAAGCGGCTGGCATCCACCACATTGTCCATCATCCGAACCGCGGTTGCGACCAAATCAGACAAGACCGCCTCATCCAGCGCCGCCTGCTCTCCAAAAGGATCAGAGACCAAACGGGCCATATTGATAGATCCCAGCAAACAGGCACCATAGGGTGGCAACGGTTGCTCACCGCAAGGGTTGGTGGCCGCAATGGTTTCGCAATAATTGAGGTTATTGGCCTGATTGATACGGTCAATAAAGATCACGCCTGGTTCGGCAAACTCAAAAGTGGAGTTCATAATTTGATCCCAAAGCTCGACCGCCCGAAGGGTCTGATAAACCTCCCCTTCAAAAACCAAGTCCCAAGGATCATCCGCCTTAACCGCGGCCATAAAAGCATCCGTGACCAAAACCGAGACGTTGAACATCCGCAAACGCGCAGGATCGCGTTTTGCGGTGATGAAATCCACAATATCGGGGTGATCACAGCGCATGGTCGCCATCATAGCGCCGCGCCGGCTTCCAGCCGACATAATCGTGCGGCACATCGCGTCCCACACATCCATAAAGGACAAAGGACCAGAAGCATCCGCAGCAACGCCCTTAACCTTCGCCCCTTTCGGACGAATGGTCGAAAAATCATATCCAATGCCGCCACCTTGCTGCATCGTCAGCGCAGCCTCTTTCAGCATATCAAAAATCCCGCCCATACTATCGGGAATTGTGCCCATGACAAAGCAATTGAACAAAGTCACACTACGCTCTGTGCCCGCACCGGCGGTGATCCGCCCCGCTGGCAAGAATTTGAAATCTGACAAAGCATCATAGAACTTTGGCTCCCACTCAGCCGGCGCAGTTTCTACGGCGGCCAAGGCCTGCGCGATGCGCCGCCAGCTGTCCTCGACGGTGGTATCAATCGGCGTTCCATCCGCTTGTTTGAAGCGGTATTTCATATCCCAGATTTGTTCGGCGATTGGAGCTGTAAAGCGTGTCATGGCTCGTCCCATCTATAAGCGCAAGAGTAGGAAACAAAGCTAGCCCGCACGCGTTAAAAGGTCAACTTGTATCCCCGGCTCGAATCTGATCTTTTGCAAAACATACACAATATATGGGGTGGCGAGTTGTCGAAATACATAAACCTAGTAAAACTCAGCGTCGGCACCGAGACGATTGAGAGTCTGCGCGCTTGGCAGTCCAGCCCTATGGCTCAGACCCGCGACGGACTGCCGCGCCATGTCACCCGCATGTGGCCAAAACGCAGTGAAGAGCTGCTTGCAGGCGGTTCAATCTATTGGATTATCAAGGGCGCAATTCTGTGCCGCCAAAAGCTGATCCGCCTAGACGAGGCCATCGGTTCAGACGGCATTCGCCGCTGTGCGATTGTCACGGATCCCGAGCTGATCGCTGTGGCCGCCACTCCCAAACGGGCCTTTCAAGGCTGGCGCTACCTGCAGCCAAATGACGCGCCATCAGATTTGGCCCAAGCCCGGCCCAACGATGACAGGCTGCCAGCTGAAATGCAGGCAGCTTTGGCCGCTATCGGTATCTTATGATCGTTATTGCGCGCTGATTTTCCGGATCAACGGCCCGCAATCGCCACCAGCGCTGTGCGATTTCCAGAGGGTCGCTTGAGATTTCAAGACCAAACCATCTTCCAATATTCGTAAGTGATTGGCCTCGATCGTCGCGCCAGTGCTTGTGATATCTGCGATGGCTTCGGCAGTCTCATTCTTCACCGCTCCCTCAGTCGCGCCTTGACTGTCCACCAATTGGTAATCTGCCACACCCTGCGCGGTCAAAAACTGTCGCACCAAGCGGTGATATTTTGTGGCGATGCGCAAGCGAAATCCGTGGTCAGCCCGGAACCGGGCTGCGACTGCATCAAGATCATGCAATGAGGTCACATCGCGCCAGCAGGCCGGCACGGCGATAATCAGATCTGCAAAGCCAAAGCCCATCTCAGCCACAGGTTCGACCACATCTGCCCAATGGACTAGTTTCTCATGCACCAAATCCGTGCCTGTCACCCCGAAGTGAATGCGGCCAGCGGCCAATTCGCGCGGGATCTCTCCAGCAGAAAGCAACACAAGCTCAACCCCATCGACTCCCTCAACCTGGCCGACATATTCGCGATCCGAGCCAGATTTCGACAGCTGAACCCCGCGTTCCGCGAACCAGTCAAAGGTCTCTTGCATCAACCGCCCCTTGGAGGGCACGCCAAGTTTCAACATGATAAGCCCCCCTTCGTGGCTCGCAGGCTATATTCAGGTCGAATAATGCCGCCCACAGCCGGCACCGCACAGCCCTGCCCCAAAACACGGGTCAAAGCATCATAGCGCCCGCCGGAGGCAACGGCGGGCCAGCCGGGCTCTGCGGCATAAAACCCAAACACAAACCCATCGTAATATTCCATGGCCGTGAGACCGTAGGCCGCCTCAAAACCGATGGGCGCCACATCCATCCCTGCCGCATCAAGAGCCTTGATCCGTGCGGCCACATGCGCGACCGCAGGGCCAATGGAGGGCAATCGGCTGGTGAGTGCCTGCAAAAGCTTCAATGCCTCCGGCAATTTGCCCCGGATTGCCAATAGATCGGTCAAAGCCTCAATCTCGGCAGCGGGAATGGGCGGAGCGGTGGCCTCTTCTTCCAATTGAGCCAACCTTTCTTGCACATCCTGAGCGCTGCGCAGACCAATCTGCTGACCGTATGCCCCTAAAGTTTTAGGCGCCACAGGCTGCGAGAACCGAGCCAGCAAGGACTGAAACCGCAAAGGCCGCCAAATATGACGCCGCAAGGCGGCTTTTCGCGCGTCAGAAGTGCTCAGCCCGTCAATGGCCGCGCGCAAAAGCCCCACATCACCGGTTGAGGCTGTCAAATCCAAGGGCGCAAGAATTTGGTGAAACAATCTGAAAACCTCAGCCTCGATCGCCTCAGGCGCACTGCGGTCGAACACTTCATACCCCACTTGCTCGCTCTGCGCCTCGCGGCCCGTCGAACTGTCTTGATAGCGAAAGACCGGTCCAGCGTAGGTATAACGGGCCGGTTCTGCGCTCACGGCCATGTGGCGTTGCACCACAGGAACGGTAAAATCTGGCCGTAGCATCTGCTCACCGCGCAAGGGATCTGAGGTCACATAAGCGCGCGCGCGAATATCTTCGCCATATAGGTCGAGCAAGATATCGGCTGGTTGCAAAATATCTGCCTCTACCCGCACGGCACCATTGGCCTCAAAAGCTGCCAAAAGACGTGCAGTTTCGGCGCGGAGCTGGCTCATTGCCCCGCGACCTGTGCCGCCAGCATCTCACGCACCTTATCCACAAGCTGCATGCGCGGCGCTTCAATTTGACTGGGCCGGGCCTTCCATTCTTCTAAGCTGGCCTCTTTGGCCAATTGCGCGCCGAGGATCAGATCCTTAATCTGCACAATCCCAGCCGCTTTCTCATCACCGCCTTCGATAATGGCGATTGGGCTGTTGCGATTGTCCGCATATTTCAACTGAATACCAAAATTCTTCGGATTGCCCAAATAAACTTCGGCCCGAATGCCCGCGGCGCGCAGTTCTGATGCCATCGCTTGGTAGTCGCCCATGCGCGCCCTGTCCATCACCGTGATGACCACGGGTCCGGGCTGCGTATTTTGCATTTGGCCCTTCATCCGCAATGCCGCCAAGAGCCGGTCAACACCAATTGAAACGCCTGTTGCCGGCACTTCTTGCCCGGTGAACCGCTTGACCAAATCGTCATAACGCCCCCCGCCTGCCACCGAGCCAAATCGCCGGGGACGGCCTTTTTCATCCTTGATTTCAAAGGTCAATTCGGCTTCATAGACGGGACCAGTGTAATAGCCCAAACCGCGCACAACCGATGGGTCTAACACGATGCGATCCGCGCCATAGCCCTGGGTTGTGACCAGCTCAGAGATCTGTTGCAGCTCATCCACACCAGCCTCTCCTATGGTCGACCCTGCGACCAGACCGCGCAAATTGCTCAAAGTTTCCGCATTGGTGGCGCCCAGCGCCTGCATGAAGCCCAAGACCACCTCAGCCTGTTTTGCGGCCAGACCCGCACCTTGGGTGAAATCTCCACTGTCATCTTTGCGGCCCGCACCCAGCAACGCCTGCACACCCTCCAGCCCCAAACGATCCAGCTTATCGATCGCCCGCAGCACGGTTCCGCGCTCCGCGGTAAATTTCTCAGAATCCAAAGGATCCAAAATACCAGCCACTTCCATGACACCATTCAGGACTTTGCGATTGTTCACGCGAATAATGTAGTCGCCACGCGCGATGCCCACCTGTTCCAACGTATCAGACAGCATCGTGCAAATCTCTGCATCTGCGGCCATGCTGGCAGATCCGACCGTATCAGCATCACATTGATAAAACTGACGAAACCGACCATGGTCAGGTTTTTCATTGCGCCAAACCGGCCCCATAGCAAAGCGACGATAGGGGCTGGGCAGTTCATTGTGGTACTGGGCGTAGACCCGCGCGAGAGGCGCGGTCAAATCATAGCGCAACGCCAGCCAATCGTCATCTTCTTGCCAAGCAAAGACACCTTCATTCGGTCGATCCACATCGGGCAAAAATTTACCCAAAGCCTCAACGGTTTCGACTGCGCTGCTTTCCAGCTGCTCAAATCCGTAGAGGTGATACACATCTGCAATGCGCCGCAGCATCTCCGCCCGCTCGGACACATCCGCGCCAAAGTAATCGCGAAACCCTTTTGGCGGCAGCGCTTTTGGTTTGGGTGCTTTTTTCTGTTTGGCCATGATCAACCCCTATGTCTTAGCCTGCATTTAACCGCCCGAGCGCCGGGGGGCAACATGCGAGTTGGCCCGCGCAGAAACCCGGGGCAGAAAAAGACGCTTGATCCTCGCGCGAAGATCCCGCAGATGGCAGGTATGACACAAGCACTAGAAGAACAAATCGCCCATCTGACGCGCACTGTCGAAGATCTCTCTGACGTTGTTGCCAAACAGGATGCCGAGTTGCGGCGTCTCGCTGGGATTGTCGATCTTTTGGCCCAGCGCGCTCGGGATCGTGAGGCCGATGGCGGCGGCGGCGTCATTTTTGGTGATGAACGCCCACCTCATTATTGAGCCGCAAGCCCACGGCGGCTGTCTATAGATCTTCCACCATCAACACGCCTTCAAGGCTTTTCAAAGCGCCTTTGATTTGCGGCGTGACCGGGAACTCCTGGCCCAGCTCCATATCAACCTCTCCAGGCAGGCTGTCATCAAGCAGGCAAAAAGAAATCGGACCCTTAGCGCCCCGCCGGGTGGCGCGGGCCGCCTCCCTTAAAACCGTTGCGACAGGCTCAATCGCAAGCGGTGTGTCGAGATAAATCCGTAATCCCGCGCCACCCGCCTGAGCCACGGCCCCATCAATAGGCTGTACCGAACGGGCTAGCAATTTAAGCTGATCGGCCTCCATGGTCGCCTCAACGCTCAGAACAATCTTCGAGCCGGCTTCAAGATGTTCGCGGGAGACCTCGAGCGTATCGCTGAACATGGTGGCCTCAAAAGCCCCGGTCGTATCGCTCATTTGCACAAAGGCAAATCGATTGCCACGCGCAGATTTTCGTTCCTGCCGCCCGGCCACAATCCCGGCCAACTTGGCCACCAGCGGGCCGTCCTTGGCTTTTTCACTCAATTGGTCCAGCGTAATGACCCCAGAGCGTTTCAGCGAGGACATATAGTCATCTAGCGGGTGGCCAGACAAATAAAAGCCTATGGCTTTAAACTCTTCTGCCAATTGCACAGCGGGCAACCAATTGGGCACGGGAGATAGGCGCGGTTCAGGCAGATCCTCACCCGCCTCACCAAAGAGGCTTACTTGGCTCGAATTACGCTGCTCATGCACCGCCGCTGAATAGGCAACAAGATCATCCAAACTGTCAAAGACACGGTGGCGATTTCGGTCCAATTGATCAAAAGCTCCCGCCCGGGCCAGCATCTCCAGGGGTCTTTTGCCCACTCGTTTGAGATCCACCCGCCGAGCAAAATCAAACACGGTTTTAAAAGGCTGATCGCCGCGGCCATCGGCAATCAACCCCATCGCCTCAACCCCGACATTTTTCAACGCGCCAAGCCCGTAGACCAAAGCCCCATCAGCCACATCAAACCGCGGCTGCGAGCGATTCACGCAGGGCGGAATATAGGCAAGGTTGAGCCCTTTGCGCACTTCGTCAAAATAGATTGCCAACTTATCTGTGAGATGTAGATCGCAATTCATCACCCCGGCCATAAATTCAACCGGGTGATTGGCCTTGAGCCAAGCGGTCTGATAACTCACCACCGCATAGGCGGCCGCATGGGATTTGTTAAAGCCATAGTTGGCGAATTTATCGAGCAAGTCCCAAGTCGCCTTGGCGGTTTTTTCGTCCACCCCATTGCCCGCGGCGCCGGCCAAAAATTTAGGCCGTTCCGCATCCATCGCCTCTTGGATTTTTTTGCCCATCGCACGGCGCAACAAATCCGCGCCACCCAATGAGTAGCCCGCCATTTGACGGGCAATTTCCATCACCTGCTCTTGGTAGACAATGATGCCCTGCGTCTCATCTAAGATGTGATCAACCGACGGGTGCAGCAACTCACGCTCGCTTAATCGATTTTTGACCTCACAATATTTCGGAATGTTTTCCATCGGCCCCGGCCGATAGAGCGCAACCAAGGCAACGATGTCTTCAATGCAGTTGGGCTTCATGCGCTTTAGAGCGTCCATCATGCCGCTGGATTCCACCTGAAAAACCGCGACCGTTTTAGCTGCGGAATACAGATCATAAGAGGCTTTATCATCCAAAGGTATTGCGCTGATATCGCCCTCGGTCCCGGGTGGCGGCGCATAAAGCTCGCGGCCATCGACCGATTGATGCAGTGGCCGTGAGCGATGGACCAAATCCACCGCATTTTGAATCACCGTCAGCGTCTTGAGGCCCAAAAAGTCAAATTTAACCAGGCCGGCCTGCTCCACCCATTTCATATTAAACTGCGTCGCCGGCATGTCAGAGCGCGGATCTTGATAGAGCGGCACCAATTGATCCAATGGCCGGTCGCCAATGACCACGCCTGCCGCATGGGTTGAGGCGTTTCGCAGCAGCCCTTCGATTTGCTGCCCATATGTCAACAGTCGATCCACAACCTCTTCTGCCCGAGCTTCCTCGCGCAGACGCGGCTCATCGGCCAGCGCTTTTTCGATGCTCACCGGTTTGACCCCTTCCACGGGGATCATTTTGGACAGGCGGTCAACCTGACCATAGGGCATTTGCAGCACCCGCCCGATGTCGCGCACCGCCGCTTTCGACAACAAGGCCCCAAAGGTGATAATTTGCCCCACCCGATCACAGCCATATTTTTGTTGCACATAACGGATTACCTCTTCGCGCCGATCCATGCAAAAATCGATGTCAAAATCGGGCATTGAAACCCGTTCCGGGTTCAAAAATCTCTCGAACAACAAGCCATACCGAAGAGGATCGAGATCTGTGATCGTCAACGCATAGGCCACCAGGGAACCCGCGCCTGACCCGCGCCCAGGCCCAACTGGGATGTTTTGCGCCTTGGTCCAAGCGATAAAATCTGCCACGATCAAGAAATAGCCGGGAAACCCCATGCCCTCGATGATATCCAGCTCGAAGTCCAGCCGCTTTTGATAGTCCTCTCGTGACACCGCATGGGGGATCACAGCCAAACGGCGCGCCAGCCCCTCATTGGATTGTCGACGCAGTTCTTCCACCTCATCATCGGCAAATTTCGGCAAAATCGGATCGCGTTTGTAGACTTTAAACGCGCAGCGGCGGGCAATTTCCACTGTATTGTCCAGAGCCTCCGGCAGATCTGCAAAGAGCACCGCCATTTCCGCAGGTGATTTGAGGTAATGCTGCGGGGTGAGGCGTCTTCTCGAGCCTTGCTGATCCACATAAGCGCCGTCAGCAATACAGATCAACGCATCATGGGCCTCGTAAATTTCCGGCTTGGGAAAATAGACATCGTTGGTGGCCACCAACGGTAAATCCATCGCATAGGCCATTTCGACCAAGCCTCGTTCGCTCAGCCTTTCAGCCTCGGGCATACGCCCATCTTCGCCAGGATGACGTTGCAGCTCCACATAAAGTCGATCGCCATAGGCCTGCGCCAAGTAGTCAAGTAATGCCTGCGCCTTGGCAGTCTGACCGTTTTGCAGCAATTTTCCCAATGGGCCATTCGGCCCACCTGTGAGGCAGATCACACCCTCCGCATGGTTGGCCAGCTGTGCCATTTGCACCTGTGGCAGCGTGCCGTCACTGTCCAGATAGAGGCAAGAATTGAGCGCCATGAGGTTTTCATAACCCCGTTCATTTTGCGCCAAAAGCACCAAGGCTGCCGGCGCCCGCGGCTTTTCAGTCGCCGCTGCGGGATCATAGGTCAGATCAACTTGGCAGCCAATGATTGGCTGAATACCCGCCTTTGGCGCCGCTTCCGAAAACTCCAGGGCGCAAAACATATTGTTGGTATCTGTCACGGCAACGGCCGGCATGCCCATGGCCCCAACCAAATCTGGCAATTTTTTGAGACGCACAGCCCCCTCAAGCAGGGAATACTCGCTGTGAACGCGCAGATGGATGAATTTTGGATTCTCGGGCATATATCATGGATAAACTGCCGATGCCCCAGCATCCAGAGTAAAACGTTCGGCACAGCATTTTGCCGCCCAAACCACACCGAGACACCTGCGCCACTCAAAGGTCAGATTTTTTCCTTGCCCGACTCACGAAAATAAGAGTTACTTGATCCGCGCTCAGTTTGGTTTTACGCCGCATCGGACCTTCGCGCGATTACTTAACAGACAGTGGCACGACTCTTTCAAATGAACATGTCGTTTTTCCTCAATGGGAAGTCAGTGTCTGTCACCCCCAAAACAGGCAGTGAAACTCTTTTAGATTACCTGCGCCTTGACGAGAAGCTATGCGGCACCAAAGAGGGCTGTAACGAAGGGGATTGCGGTGCCTGCACCGTCATCGTCACGGGACGCGATGGTGTGCCCCGCCCAATGAATGCCTGCATATTATTTTTGCCCCAGCTGCAAGGCTGCGCTGTGCGCACGGTGGAGGGGCTGTCCGGACCCGACGGCACGCTGCACCCGGTGCAGGAGGCCATGATCACCCACCACGGGGCGCAATGTGGGTTTTGCACCCCGGGCTTTGTGACGACCATGGCGGCAGCACATGCGACCGGTGAGACCGATTTCGATGCAGCTCTGGCAGGCAACCTGTGTCGGTGCACCGGCTACGCACCCATCATCCGCGCGGCTCAGGCCGCAGAAAAGCTCCCTGTGCCCTTTTGGATGGATGAACCGCCAAAGTTCCAAGCCCTTCAGAGCCGCGATGATGTTTTTTGCCCAAAATCTTCCGATGAATTGGCTCATTGGTATGCCCTCAATCCCAGCGCGACGCTCATCGCCGGCGGCACCGATGTGGGGCTATGGGTGACAAAGAAAATGCAAAGCCTCGGGCCAGTCGCCTTTGTCAGCCATGCCGAGGATCTGCGCCACATTCACGATGAGAAAGACATCCTGCGCATCGGCGCGGCAGTCACTATCACAAGTTTGATGCAGGCTATACGGCCGATGTCGGCGTCGTTGCACCAGCTTTTGAGGCGCTACGGCAGCCCTCAGGTGCGCAATGCGGCAACCATCGGCGGCAATATCGCGAATGGATCGCCCATCGGAGACGGATCACCGGCCCTCATTGCCATGGGCGCGCGGCTGGTCTTACGTCTCGCAGATGAACGCCGCGCACTTGATTTGGAAGATTTCTTTATCGCCTATCAAAAGCAAGATCTGCGACCAGGAGAATTTGTAGAGAGCATCGAACTGCCCAAGGCGCAAGGAAGGCTGCGCTGTTATAAACTGTCCAAAAGGTTTGATCAGGATATTTCTGCGGTGTGCGGCTGCTTTAAATTGGAGCAGGCGAATGGGGCGATCACAAAGGCCCGCATCGCCTTTGGCGGCATGGCAGCTACCCCCGCCAGAGCCTATAAAACCGAGGCCGCATTGTGCGGCCAGCCCTGGAGCTTGGAGACGTTCAATCAGGCACAGGCCGCTATGGCCGAAGATTTCAGCCCTTTGAGCGACATGCGCGCCAGTGCAGGCTATCGTGCGCAGGCGGGGGCCAATATGCTGATCCGATATTTTCATGATCTGCAAGCAACCCAAGTGAACATCCAAGAGGTGCATCCATGAGCGCCTCTGCCAGCCTACCGCATGACGCGGCGCGCCAGCATGTGAGTGGCAGCGCACGCTATGTAGATGACATCCCCACACCGCAAGGCACCTTGCACCTGGCCTTTGGCCTGTCGTCCTGCGCAGCGGGGCAGATTAAGTCGGTGGATCTCGATGCCGTGCGCGCCTGCCCCGGGGTGCATTTGGTGCTGGAGGCCAAAGACCTCCCCCATGCCAATGACGTCTCCCCCTCCGCCCATGACGAGCCGCTCCTCGCTGATGGCCGGGTGCATTATGCCGGACAACCCATTTTCTTGGTGGTGGCCGAGAGCCACCATCTGGCCCGCCGCGCCGCCCGATTGGCCACAGTTGAGATCGCAGCGGAACCGGCCATATTGACGATCGAGCAGGCCCTGGCCGCCGAAAGCCGCTTTGAGGATGGCCCGCGGATCTATACAAAAGGCAATCCCACCGGCGCTATGGACGATGCGATCCATCGGTTGAAGGGTCAAATCAACCTTGGGGGGCAGGAACACTTTTATCTCGAAGGACAAGCCGCGCTCGCTTTGGCCGGGGATCACGACGATGTTGTGATCCATTCCTCAACCCAGCACCCCACGGAAATTCAACATAAGGTGGCCGAGGCGCTAAATATTGCGCTCCATGCAGTGCGCGTAGAAGTGCGGCGCATGGGCGGCGGGTTTGGTGGCAAAGAAAGCCAAGGCAATGCGCTGGCCGTCGCCTGTGCATTGGCCGCCTTACGCACCGGCCGGCCTTGCAAAATGCGTTATGACCGCGACGACGATTTCATCATCACAGGCAAGCGCCACGACTGCCAAATTGCCTATAACGTCGGCTTCGATGACAGTGGCCGGATTCAGGCGCTGGAGTTTACCCATTATTTCCGCTGTGGCTGGGCGCTGGATCTATCTTTGCCAGTGGCAGATAGAGCGATGTTGCACGCGGATAACGCCTATGATCTGCCCCATGTGAAAATCACCTCACACCGGCTCAAAACCAACACCCAAAGCGCCACAGCGTTTCGCGGCTTTGGCGGCCCGCAAGGGATGGTGGGCATTGAACGGGTGATGGATCATATCGCCCACAGCCTATCTTGCGACCCCGCAGCGGTGCGCCGACGCAACTATTATCCGGAAATGACCTCAAAGCCCGCCGCGCGCCCGGCAATCACCCCCTACCAAATGGAGGTGACCGATTTCATCTTGGGAGAAATGACCGGCAGCCTGTTGCAACGTTGCGACTACCACGCGCGCAAAGCTGAGATTGCGCACTGGAACGCCGGCAATGCGCTGTTGAAACGCGGCATCGCGTTTAGTCCTGTGAAGTTTGGCATATCCTTTACGCTGACCCATCTCAACCAAGCCGGCGCTTTGGTACAAATTTACACAGATGGGTCTGTTTTGATCAATCATGGCGGCACAGAGATGGGCCAAGGCTTGTTTCAGAAATTGACACAGGTGGCGGGGCGCAGCTTGGGAGCGCAGCAAGCGGTCATTCGCGCCTCCGCGACGGATACCAGCAAAGTGCCCAATACCTCTGCCACCGCCGCCAGCTCTGGCGCCGATCTCAATGGCATGGCCGTGCAAGCCGCCTGCGCAACGCTTATAGGCCGGCTCAAAGACCATGTGGCCCAGCAATATGCAGTGAAGCCAGATGAGATCACTTTCGCAGAAGGACAGATCACCGCCCCCGGCCTCTCGCTCACTTGGCAAGAGGTAATCGCCTCAGCCTATGAAGCGCGTATTTCGCTCTCCGCCACGGGATTTTACAAAACACCCGAGATTGCCTGGGACCGCATCAAGGGCGCGGGGCGGCCGTTTTTGTATTTTGCCTATGGCGCAGCGGTGACTGAGGTGGTGATTGACACGCTCACGGGCGAGAACCGCATCCTACGCTGCGATATTCTTCACGATTGTGGGGAATCTTTGAATCCGGCCTTGGACATCGGGCAGATCGAAGGCGGATTTGTGCAGGGCGCCGGGTGGTTGACGACTGAGGAACTGGTTTGGGACGCAGCGGGGCATCTCAAAACCCATGCGCCCGCAACCTATAAGATACCCGCGTGCTCCGACCGGCCAGACGTGTTCAATGTAGATCTCTGGCCAGGTCAGAACACACAAAAGACAGTCTACCGCTCAAAAGCCGTGGGCGAGCCGCCCTTCATGCATGGTATTTCCGCCTTTCTGGCGCTGTCGAATGCGGTCGCCGCCTGCGGACCGCAGTATCCAGACCTTCAAGCGCCCGCCACTTCGGAGGAAGTGTTCAGCGCCATCGCCAGAGCGCGAGGATCGGCGCTATGAGTTTTGATCTTATGCAAATCAATGCGGCCATTGCCGCCCATGGTGAAGCGATCCGTGTAGTGATTGCCGATATAAAAGGCTCCTCGCCCCGCGAAATCGGCGCATCGATGTTGCTTTGGCCCGGAGGTCAAAGCGGCAGTATTGGCGGCGGCGCATTGGAATACCAAGCCTCGCTTGCGCCACAACCTGGCCTGCGGCGCTATCCGCTTGGGCCAGAGCTGGGGCAATGTTGTGGCGGGCATGTGACGCTGGTGACAGAGCATTTCACCAGCCCGGTTGATGCGACCGATGTCTTCATCCGCCGCATTGAAGGGGACATGGCGATGCCTCTGCAGATGGCCCAGTTGCAAAAGGGATGGCGCAACGGCTCGGCAGACCCAGCGGCGCTGATCTGCACCGCAGGCTGGTTGGCAGAGACGCTCACACCAGCCGCACACCCCTTGTGGATCTGGGGGGCGGGGCATGTGGGGCGGGCGGTTGTGCATATCGCCTCTCAGATGCCAGACCTTGAGGTGACTTGGATTGATACTAGCCCAGACCGCTTTCCCCAAACACCGCCTGAGGCTGTGACGCTGGTTCCGGCCGAGAACCCGGCGCCCATTATGGCCCATGCACCGCGGCACGCGCAGCACTTGATCTTTACCTATGCCCATAGTCTAGACTTGGAACTGTGTCACGCCGCTCTGCTGCGCGGATTCGATTTTTGTGGATTGATTGGATCGGCCAGTAAATGGGCACGGTTCCAGCGAAGGTTGATGGCCTTGGGACATACGCCTGGGGCCATTTCAAAGATAACTTGCCCAATTGGTGATCCAAACCTTGGAAAACAGCCAATTTCGATTGCGATTGGGGTCACCCAAGCCCTATTGTCTCACAATATGAACGCCAAAACGCGACACAGGAGTGCGCTCTCATGAGTAAGACACTTTTACACCTTGAAGGGCTGACAAAGGCCTACCCCGGTGTCATTGCCAATCAGGATGTGGGGTTTGACATCGGTACGGGAGAAATTCATGCGCTCTTGGGCGAGAATGGCGCCGGTAAATCAACTTTGGTCAAGATGATCTACGGATTGGTGCGGCCTGATTCCGGGCGCATGCAGCTTTTTGATGCGCCCTACGCCCCCGAAGAGCCCCGTGCGGCACGGGCCGCGGGCGTGGCGATGGTGTTTCAGCATTTCAGCCTCTTTGAAGCTTTGACTGTGGCGGAAAACATCGCCCTCGGCATGGAAAACCCACCAAAACCCAGCGCCCTCTCGGCCAGGATCACGCAAGTCTCTGAGGCCTATGGCCTGCCACTGGATCCGGAGCGGCTGGTGGGGGATCTCTCTGCCG
>Ga0209715_1000334_pt1 | contig 41977 bp, 35 predicted proteins | sample COGITO_mtgs_1205_2_FD_184809 | JGI IMG/M metagenome (GOLD analysis project Ga0209715, IMG submission 184809) | Pelagic marine microbial communities from North Sea - COGITO_mtgs_120503 (SPAdes) (version 2) | ecosystem: Environmental > Aquatic > Marine > Epipelagic ... | reverse complement strand
GAACGACAGATGCGGTTATGATAGTGCATTTGAAAAAAGATGGGCTTATTTGGAGAACTGAGACAGGTTCGACACCAATACCTAAATGACCCATCCCACAGCACCAACTCAGCATCACCTGTGGCCTGTGTAGTAATCATAAGATGCTAGCGGCAGCAAAACTGATAGCTTTGGCGATGCGGCCTCTAGCGCAGTAACTAAATGTTAAATGATACCAATTAACCTTAGACCCAGTGCCAGTGTAGATAAGGATGCAAGCGCAAAACTGAAAGTACGCAGAACAGTTATTCCGATGGCGTAGATAATATAATGGGCGAATATACCAATAAAGAATGTCATAGCCAGAATACCTGGATAGCCATCCTCGGGTATACGTATCATGGCAAGAATTGCTAATGGTGCGTATGCTGAGAAGGCTTGTATTGCCACACCATGGGCTGCTTTGGCCCGCATAGCCCAATCAGATTGCTGCGCCAAACTTGGAGTCGGATTTGCCATTGTTCCAGCAAGACCGTGAACCATGATACGATCTAAAATATAAGGAACCCATGCTATTGCAATCCAGATAGCAGAGAGACTTGTATAAAACTCTAGCGATGACATTTAAGTTTTCCTTTTTCCTCGAGTAACGGAGAAGTGCGTTTTGAGGACTAATACCATTGGAATTGTGTAAACAATCTAGTCTGTATGTTGAAGTGGTGTGCCAGAAGTCTAAGAATTACGCCAGAGAGCCAGATGTCATAACTGTGGCGTGGAGGGTAACAACAGGTATCAAGTTGTGTAGATTGCACTGTGTGGGCTTCTGAGTGAGCCTCAGAAGTACTACCGTTAGTCTAACGACCAATCCACGTGGCTGATGGCCTCTCTAAGCCCCTTGAGGGCCAGCCCATCGGAGTAATTACCAAAGGTCTGCCCTTGGATTTCATGGCCCATAAGTCTGGCAACTACAGTCACAGGAATAGTTGCGTTTTCTAGCTGAGTGGCAAAGCCCTTCGTCAGAGAGTGGAACACATGGTCTTTCCCATACCCCAGTGAGGCTTTTAGTCGTCCAAACCTCTTGCCGATTGCGTTTGACCTGTCTCCGTACCGATTGAAGGTGAGGCCAGACAACAAGTAACCGTCTGTGCTGGTATCAACCCGCCTTGCTACAGTTTGAGCTATGTGAGGATGAATGGGAATTGTGCGCGAACCAGCCTCGGTCGTTGCATTTACAATTTCAAACTTGTCGCTAAAGACATTGCTCATCTTGAGGGAGCATAACTCTTCAATAAGGTACGATAGCCTATGAGCCAGAAGCTACCAATATACTGTTACTGGAAAAGCATATTAACGCCAACGATTTTAGTAGTAAATCTACCCTACATCCATGCGCTGTTGGATCGTAATCTGATCAATTGGTCCTTTATGGCGGTGGTTCCGGCAGATCATTGTTGCCAAACACGAATTTGGCCTCAAAAAGTGAGCGGCAAACCGTACCCGTTGTGACGCTGGACGATACTTTGTCCTTGAATAGCAAAAAAGCGTTGTGCCTGATGGATGTGGAGGGTTTTGAGCATGAAATTATTAAAGGAGCAGTTACGTTATTATGCGATAAAATAAAAGCTTATTGGATTATTGAGGTATTGCCTTGCGGTCCGCGCGGTGAGGTCAATACCGAATTTGAAACTGTTTTTGAGCTAATGTAGTCACACGGATATGCCGCATGGGGAATTGACGAAGGTGCAATTCAACTTGTTCCGTTCACTTTTTATAAAGAGCTCACGGTAAAAGCTGGTGACATGAAAACAAATATTAGCAACTTCCTTGTCACAGCGCGAGACGATGATTTAGTCCGGCGGCTGGTATAAATTTGCCCAATTTCTTTTGCGCAGTTGCAACATTGGCCAACCCAGTTCTGTGAAACCACAAAACTGGTCCTGTCGCGCAATTGTGCTGCTTCTTTAACCGCGTATGATGCCCAAAACAGCCGCTTAGACTTGACCGATAGTTTATTCAGTGGTCTTTGAGGTCAATGGAACGAAGAGGACGGTTTGCTCATGAAAAAACTATATGGATCCGCCAGCGAGGCTCTTGAAGGGCTGTTGTTTGACGGGATGTTTATTGCTGCTGGGGGGTTTGGTCTGTGTGGTTTGCCGGAAAATTTATTGGCCGCGATTCGAGAGGCTGGCACCAAGGATTTGACTTTTGCATCGAACAATGCCGGTGTGGATGACTTTGGCATCGGCATCCTGCTTCAAACGCGGCAGGTCAAAAAGATGATCTCCTCCTATGTGGGCGAGAATGACACATTCATGAAGCAATATCTCTCAGGGGAGCTGGAGCTTGAATTCAACCCGCAGGGTACTTTGGCAGAGCGGATGCGCGCCGCTGGTTGCGGAATTCCGGGATTTTATACCAAGACCGGAGTGGGCACGGTGATTGCCGAGGGCAAGGAACATAAAGAATTTAATGGCGAGACCTATATTCTCGAAACCGGGCTCTTAGCCGATGTGTCGATTGTTAAAGCATGGAAGGCCGATGAGACTGGCAATTTAATTTTCCGCAAGACGGCGCGGAATTTTAATCCACCTGCGGCCATGTGTGGCAAGGTCTGCATTGCGGAGGTTGAGGAGCTTGTTCCCACGGGCAGTTTGGATCCCGATCATATTCATCTGCCCGGCATCTACGTGCACCGGCTCATTCAAGGTCGCCATGAGAAACGGATCGAACAACGTACAGTGAGGGCATCATAATGGCCACAGAGACAAAAGGCTGGGACCGCAACCAAATGGCAGCGCGGGCCGCGCAAGAGTTGGAAGATGGCACCTATGTGAACCTGGGTATCGGGATTCCGACGCTTGTTTCCAACTATATCCCCGAGGGGGTTGAGGTGACCTTACAATCGGAAAATGGCATGTTGGGCATGGGTCCTTTTCCAACAGAAGATGAGATTGATCCTGATCTGATCAACGCGGGCAAGCAAACGATTACAGAACTGCCTCAAACCGCTTATTTCGATAGCGCGACTTCCTTTGGAATGATTCGTGGTGGCAAGATTGCCATGGCGATCCTTGGGGCGATGGAAGTTGCGGAAAATGGCGATTTGGCCAATTGGATGATCCCCGGCAAGCTGGTCAAAGGTATGGGTGGCGCCATGGATCTGGTGGCTGGCGTGGGCCGGGTTGTTGTGGTCATGGATCACACTAACAAGAGGGGCGAAAGCAAAGTGCTTCCGGCCTGTAGCCTGCCGCTCACTGGCGCAGCTGTTGTGGACCGTATCATAACCAATCTTGGGGTGCTGGATGTGGTTGAGGGCGGATTGGCGATCGTGGAGACCGCAGAGGGCGTCAGCGAAGAAGATCTTCGCGCCGCTACGCTGGCTAAGATTGTCGCCTAGCGCGGCCTTAGATTTGATAGCTATAAAATAGGTTAGGCCGCCGCATAGCTTCATGCCGGTGCAGACATAACGGACCCGGTTTTCGAGTCTGTGTCAGCGTGCAACCGGGGCTGTGGGTCGATTTCTGTGATGTGGACCTCCGGTGACCAAACGCCCGCGAGAGGCGCTTAAGCCGGGCTCTCCAGCCATGCCAATGGTCTATCTATCTGAGGTTTCCCAACTTAGATTGATCCAGGGGGCTCTATTATCTTTGGGCAGGGGCTGTTTGCCCAGAATGTGATCGGCACCTTTTTCGCCGACCATGATCGACGGCCCGTTCAGGTTGCCATTTGGGATGCGTGGGAAAATGGAGCTGTCGACCACGCGCAGCCCGTCCACTCCGATCACCCGACATTCGGAATCCACCACCGCCATAGGATCCTCTCTGCGACCCATTTTGCAGGTGCCGCAGGGATGGTAGGCGCTTTCCACATGCTCAGAGATGAAACCGTCAAGTTCGGCATTGCTTTGCAGCTCTGCGCCGGGTTGAATTTCTTTGCCTCGGAATGGGTCAAAAGCAGCTTGGCCAAAAATCTCGCGAGTCAAACGGATGCAATGGCGAAAATCACTCCAATCTTGCGGATCGGACATGTAGTTGAAGAGGATCTTAGGATCTTCGTTAGGATCCCGAGAGCGCAGCGTCACCGCCCCGCGCGAGGCTGACCGCATGGGCCCGACATGGGCTTGGAACCCATGGCCTTCGGCAGCGGCTTGCCCATCATAGCGCACGGCGATCGGCAAGAAATGATATTGAATATCAGGATAGCGCACACCCGGTTTTGAGCGCAGAAAAGCACAAGATTCAAAGGCATTCGACGCACCGGGGCCAGATTTATTGACGATCCATTCTAAACCGACACGCAGTTTTCCAAAGAGATTCCAATATTTGTAGAGCGTAATAGGCTGTAGGCAGGCCTGCTGGATATACAGTTCCAGATGATCTTGCAGGTTTTGCCCCACGCCGGGTCGGTCGGCCTGCACCTCTATCCCCATTTGCGTCAGGTGCTCCGCGGGCCCTATGCCCGAAAGGAGCATGAGTTTGGGAGAGTTGATCGCAGAAGCGGCGACAATCACCTCGCGGCGGGCACGTATCACAGAGATGTTTTGTCCTTTGGAGACTTCCACTCCGATGGCGCGACCGCCTTTGAGGATAAGGCGACGCGCGAGACATTTGTGCAGCGTCAGATTGGACCGCTTCAGGGCTGGCTTGAGATAGGCATTGGCCGCAGACCAGCGTCTCCCGCGCCAGACGGTTTGCTCCATCGGCGAAAACCCTTCCTGCTGCGCACCGTTATAGTCTTTGGTGACTTCGAACCCCGCCTGGCGGCCTGCCTCCACAAAAGCTTGATGCAGCGGAATATCGCGTTTACCGCGGCTGATATGCAGCGGCCCGCTTTTGCCGCGCCAATCGGGATCGCCGCCCTGGCCACACTCATGCCAATTTTCCATGCGCAGAAAATAGGGCAGTACATCCGCGTAGGACCACCCTTCGGCGCCACTTTCGGCCCAATGGTCGTAATCACCCGCATGGCCACGCACATAGACCATGCCATTTATAGAAGAGGAGCCACCAATCACCTTGCCGCGGGGGCAGGCCAATTGCCGCCCGCCCAAATGCGGCTCTGGTTCAGAGCGATAGCCCCAATCATAGATTGGCATATTCATTGGATAGGAGAGCGCACCGGGCATTTGGATGAAGGGCCCGGCATCACTGCCTCCATATTCGAGAACGATCACGGAATGTTGACCATCCTCAGACAGCCGGGCCGCCATGGCTGATCCTGCCGAGCCCGATCCAATTATGACAAAATCTGCTTCCATGTATCCTCCCCTTTACGCCAGCTTGGCACAAACTGCCGCCAGAGCAAGGGGGGCAGGGCTCGCGCCGATAAAAAAAGCTATGCTGTGATTGAACTTCGCCAAAAATACGCAAAGCTTGGGCTTTTAGAAAGTTATTTTATGCGTATTCTTGCAATGACCACCCGGCGAAATTAGGTTGCCTTTGTCGTCGAATGGGTGGCGTATATGCGTTCCATCGGGGTGACGGATCCGTTGGTCTATACCAAAGATTTTGATGATGGCACGGATCAACTGCTGGCCGTATTGGCCAAGCACGGGATGCTACATCACATTGTGCAGAAGATGCTGCAGGGGATAAGCTCGCAATGGCAGGCGCTTAAGGCGGCGTGGTCACAAGCATTGTACAGGCGATTTTGCCAGCCGATGCCATCGTCACCAATGGCGCGGAAAAATTTGCGATTTGGCCCAATAAGTTTTTACACTTTTCACAGCAGCAGCGGCTGCTGGCCCCGCAATCGGGCGCAATGAGTTACGGTCTGCTGGCGGCGATTGCCGCTAAGGTAGCGTATCCCAAGCGATGCGTGTTGTGTTTTGCAGGTGACGGTGATTTTCAGATGAACTGTCAAGAGCTTGGAGCTGCGTTGCAGGCGGATGCAAGGCCCATCGAGCTGATTGTCAACAATGGCAGCTATGGCACCATACGGATGCATCAAGAGCGACATTTTCCCCGGCGCGTCAGCGGCACCAAAATGATAAATCGGATTTCGCGGCGCTGGCGCGGGCCTATGGGCTCCACGCAGAGCGGATCCAGCGCACGGAGGAGTTCGCGGATGCTTTCTCTCGCGCCTTGGCCAGCCCGACCAGTACTGTTCTCGACCTTAATGTGGCCTTAAAGGCGATCACGCCCGGAATGGATATCACATATCTTCACGCATTTTCAGAGGATTAGAGCGTGAGAGCCAGCCGGGTACCTTGGTCAATCGCGCGGCGCGCATCTAATTCGGCCGCCACATCGGCGCCACCAATCAAATGCGCCTGTGGCAGATCCGGCGCCAGGCCGCGCTCAGGTTCTTGCCCGGCACAAAGAACGATGCTGTCCACCTGCAACAGGCGCGCTGTTCCAGCCTGGGTGATATGCAGCCCCGCATCATCGATCTTTTCATAGGTCACCCCAGCCATCATCTGCACCCCGCGTTTCGCCAAATTAGTGCGGTGAATCCATCCGGTCGTTTTGCCCAGGCCGGCGCCAACTTTCTTGGATTTGCGTTGCAACAAAAAGACCTCGCGTGCGGCAGGAGAAATCTGTGGCACCATGCCTTCTACGCCGCCGCGGGCTTGGAAGCTCATATCAATGCCCCATTCCTTCATAAAGGTTTCAATATCCTGACTGGCTGATGGGCCGCTGTGGATCAAAAATTCGCTGATATCAAAGCCGATGCCCCCGGCGCCGATCACCGCAACGCGTGGACCGACCGGCGCGCCTGATATCACATCAAGGTAGCCCAAAACTTTGGGATGATCGATACCGGGTATCTCCGGGCGGCGTGGGAGCACGCCAGTGGCCAAGATGACCTCATCGAAGTCGGCTAGGGTTGTGGCCCCAACCCGGTGGTTCAGTTTTAATGTAACGCCGCTGAGCTCAATTTCTTTGTTGAAATAGCGCAGAGTTTCATAAAATTCCTCTTTTCCAGGTATTTGCTTGGCAATATTAAACTGCCCACCAATTTGGTCTGCGGCTTCAAACAGGGTGACGCGATGACCGCGCCGGGCGGCTGTGGTGGCTGCTGCGAGCCCTGCTGGCCCTGCGCCAACCACAGCGATTTGTTTGATCGTTTGGGCGGATTTCAGCTGCATATGCGTTTCATTACAGGCGAAGGGGTTGACCAAACAGGAGGTTATTTGACCGCTGAAAATAGCATCCAAACAAGCCTGGTTGCAGCCGATGCAAGTGTTAATTTCGTCGGGTTTTCCCGCAGCGGCTTTGGCCACGAAATTGGCATCTGCCAGAAATGGACGCGCCATGGAGACCATGTCTGCATCACCGCGGGCAATCACTGCCTCGGCCACATCAGCTGTGTTGATCCGATTGGACGTGATCACCGGGATCGGCATTTCAGCCCGCAGGCGCGCCGAGACCCAGGTGAAGGCGGCGCGGGGCACTGAGGTGGCGATGGTTGGAATTCGTGCCTCATGCCAGCCGATGCCCGTGTTGAAAATCGTGGCGCCAGCCGCCGCGATCTGATGGCCCAGCGTTATCACCTCTTCGATAGAAGAGCCGCCCTCAACCAAATCGATCATCGACAGGCGAAAAATGATGATGAAATCACGGCCCACGGCTTGGCGCACTTGGCGAACAATTTCGACCGCTAAACGGATCCGGTTCTGATAGCTTCCGCCCCAGTCATCCGTACGGTGATTTGTGCGCAGAGCAATGAATTGGTTGAGCAAATACCCCTCGGAGCCCATAATCTCTACCCCGTCGTATCCGGCAGATTGGGCCAGTTGCGCCGCACGAACGAAATCGGAAATTTGCTGTTCAATCCCGGCTTGATCTAATTCTTTGGGTTTGACGGGATTGATGGGAGCCTGCAACGGGGAGGGGGCCACTGCATTGGGGTTATAGGCGTAGCGCCCGGTGTGTAGAATTTGCATGGCGATTTTGCCACCGGCTGCATGAACCGCATCTGTGACGATGCGGTGTTCTGCGGCCTCTTCCGATGTGGTCATGATGGCAGCGCCAATCCCAACGCCGCCCTCTGCATTCGGACCAATCCCGCCGGTGACGATCAAGGCCGCGCCGCCGGCTGCGCGTTCGGCATAAAAGGCGGCCATGCGTTCGAACCCATGCTCTGCTTCCTCAAGCCCCAAATGCATTGAGCCCATGACCACTCGGTTTTTCAGCTGTGTGAAGCCCAGATCAAGGGGTTGAAACAGATGTGGATAGTGGGGATTGGACATAGGGACCTCCAGATTTGTGATGCAAACAGATCACGAGGGTTGCGCCCTGTTTGCAAGCGTTCCGTAACGGAAGAGTGGACTTAGAGCTGGCCGGCCTCCGTTAAGACCTGTCGCGCGGCCCGAAAGCACTCCAAAGCCTGCGGCACACCACAATAGATGCCAATCACGTGAATAATGGCGCGAATTTCTTCAGCGGTAACCCCATTGTTCAGTGCGCCTTTGCAATGCAATTCCCATTCATGCATTTTGCCCAAAGCGCCGATCATCGACAGGTTCATCATCGAGCGCGTTTTGGGGTCAATCACATCATCGCCCCAGCCAAACCCCCAACACCAAGCGGTCATTGCCTCTTGGAAGGGCCGGGTAAAATCATCCGCGGCGGCAAGATTTTGGGTGATATACTCTGCGCCCAGCGTGGCTTTGCGCTGCGACAAACCTTTGAGAAACAGATCTTCGTCGAATGTGCTCATATCCTGTCCTTTTCATTACTCTGTGGCAGTCTGCATTATTTTCCCGCAAGTGACAGGTGTTTTTGACGACTGTTTTGATTTTCTTTTCAGCGATTTTACGCGCGAGATATGTTCTTCCCACCCGCGGAGACTTAAGATGGCGTCAAAGAAAGTGACCGCTATGATTCATCCCTTCTACACCGAGGCTTGCGCGGCGTTTCACGCGGGTGTTGCCGCCGCCGATCCTGCGGAGGCGGTGCGCAGATCTTTGCCTGAATTTGACAGGCCTCCAACGGTGATTGCAGTCGGAAAAGCCGCCTTGAGCATGGCGGACATGGCACGATCTCTGCTGGGTCCAGTGCCGGCTCTTGTGGTTGTGACGAACCCTGAAAATGCACAGCGCACGAAGACGCTGCCCCGCATGACGGAGGCGCAAATTTTTACCGCTGCTCATCCCATTCCAGACGAAATTGGCCTAACAGCGGGGCAAGCGGTTAAAGCGGCGCTAGTTGCCGCCAGTCAGGCTGGCCGACCGGTGTTGTGCTTGATTTCTGGCGGCGGTTCGGCGCTCCTGCCTGCCCCGGTCACAGGCGTGTCGCTGCAAGATAAGATGGCGGTGAATGCGCAGCTTTTGGCCAGCGGGGCCGATATTGAGGTGATGAACCTGATCCGCCAACAACTGTCCGAGCTGAAGGGCGGGGGCATGCTGCGCTATGCGGCGCCGAGCCCGGTGACATCCTTGATCCTATCGGATGTGATTGGCGATGATTTGCGGGCTGTGGCCAGTGGTCCTACGGTGGCTCCGATCGGCACAAAACCAGAAGCACGAGATATTTTGCATCAGCTCGATATTTGGGAGGGCTTGCCCCAGACGGTACGCCAGGTCCTGCAACGCCCGGATGTGGACCAAGACTTGCCCGATGCGCGCAATCTGTTGATCGGCTCAAATGGGTTGAGCCTTGCGGCCATGGCCGCGGCCTTTCCGGCGGCAAAACGGCACGCACTGCCGCTCATCGGTGATGTGACCCAGGCGGTGCAAAGGGTTGCGAACATGGGGCGCGGGGCACATATTTTCGGCGGTGAGACAACCGTTAAACTTACCGGCACTGGCCGCGGTGGGCGCAATCAAGATTTGGCTCTGCGGCTGGCGCTTCGGGCTGAAACGGAGGCCTGGCAAGGCCCATGGCTTTACTTGCAAGCCGGCACAGATGGGCGGGATGGTCCCACCGACGCGGCTGGCGGGGTGGTGTGTGAGACCACGCTGAGTAAAATTCGGGCCGCCGGGCTAGATCCGGCGTCTTTGCTGGAGAACAATGATGCCTACCGGGCGCTTGCGGCGGCGGGTGGCTTGCATATGACCGGCGCAACCGGCACCAATGTGGCGGATCTTGGCATTTTAATTCGCAGCTGACTGCTGCAGATGGCCGCAACACGTAACCCATGACTTGGAGATTTTCATGCGTATTTATCTTTCTGGCGAAATTCACACCGATTGGCGCGATCAAATCATCGCAGCCTGTGGGGATCTCAACCTCTCCTTTGATGGGCCAGTGACAGATCATGCTGCCAGCGATGACTGTGGTGTCCAAATCTTGGGGGCGGAGGCGAATAAGTTTTGGCATGACCGCAAGGGGGCACAACTCAATGCCATTCGCACCCGCACCGGTATTGAGCAAGCGGATGTGGTCGTTGTGCGGTTTGGGGAAAAATACAAGCAATGGAACGCGGCCTTCGATGCGGGCTATGCGTCTGCGCTGGGCAAACCTTTAATTGTTATGCATCAAGATGAACATCAGCATGCCCTCAAAGAAGTGGATGCGGCGGCCCTGGTCGTGGCGCAAACCCCGCAACAAGTGGCCGCTGCGCTGCGGTATGTGATGACGGGCGTCTTGCCCAAGTGAGCATATCAGCTGGACCGGCGGAGGGCGACACTGCCAGGCCAAGCCAGTCAGCTGTTCAGCGGTGGCACAGGCGCCCCATAGAGCCAATCATTGCGCTTTCGCACAAGTGCTGGGGCCAGTTTCCCGGCTAGCCAAATCGGGGCATAGGCCATCAGCTGCGCTAAGCGACTTGATTTGTGAAACAGCTGTAGATTTTGGGCTGACACGCGTTGGACACGGCTGGTTCGCGCAATGCGCTCGGCATAGTGCTGGGCGCAGGCGGCCGCAATTGCAGGCCCCTCTGCCGCGCCAAGCGTGCGTGCCAAATGATAGGCATCCTCAAGCGATTGCACCGCACCTTGCGCCATTGAGGGCAACATCGGATGGGCTGCATCGCCGAGAAGCACCACATGGCCCTCGTGCCATTTTGGCAACGGGGCTCTGTCAAACAGGGCCCATTTGTGCAGCACCTCAGCCTGTTGTAAAATCTTCGAGACGGGTGGGGCCCAGCCGTCGAAATCTGCCAGGGCCTCTTGCCGATCTCCGGTACGGCTCCAACTTTCCTCGCGCCAGGTGGTTTGCTCGACGATGCCGACAAAATTCACAACAGTCCCCCCGCGCACATAGGTGGTGACGGCGTGTTTTTTGGGCCCAGCCCAGATGCAGCCCGAAGGTGGCGGGGCCAAAGCGCCGAGCTGCGCTGCGGGCACCAAAGCGCGCCAAGCGTAATTTCCAGTAAACCGAGGCGCGTCGGGTCCGAGCATTTGATGACGCAGGTTCGAGTGAATACCATCTGCTCCAATGACCAAATCCGCCTGAACTCTCTGGCCATTTGACAAGATGACCTCGGCGCCGTCTTTGCAAGGTGCATAGCTGAGCACAGGGCAACCAGTTTGCACGGCGCCGTGTTGTAGCGCGTCCAGCCGCGCGCTTAAAGCGGTGATAAGATCGGCGCGGTACACCTGTATATAGCGCGCACCCCAGCGCTCGCCGGCGGGGCCTTTCATTGGCAGATAAAGGATTGGACGTCCTGAGACTCCCATTCGAATTTCGATCGCCTCAGGTTCGAAAAGCACTGATTTGAGGCCCTCCATCACGCCGATATGCTCAAGAATTTTAACGCCATTGGGACTGATTTGCAGCCCGGCGCCAATCTCGGTGATCTCAGGCGCCTGCTCAAAGACTTGGACGTCCCAGCCGGTCAAGCGCAGGCTTATGGCGGCGCATAATCCTGCGATGCCGCCTCCTACGATCAGGGCCTGCCGGCGCATGGGTGTCTTCCTTTCTTCAAAAGGGCTGTGATCGGCGGCCGCGCGGTGTTGGTTTCGACGTCATCTTCGGGGGTTTCGGATCAGCTCATCCACTGGCCACCGTCCACATTATAGGTCTGTGATACAATGTAATCGGCTTCGGCGGAAGCTAAGAAAACTGCCATGCCAGTGAGATCGGCCGGGACGGCAAAGCGGCCGGCTGGCACGCCAGCCTCAACTTCGGCTTTCTTTTGACCCGGCTCTTTGCCTTCCAATTTGGCAAACATAGAGTCCACATGCTCCCAATGTGCCCCTTCCACCACACCAGGGGCGACGGCATTCACATTGATGCCATATTTAATCAAGTTTAGCCCTGCCGATTGCGTCATGGAAATCACTGCCGCTTTGGTGGAGCAATAGACCAATACCAAGCTCTCGCCGCGCCGCCCGGCTTGCGAGGCCATATTGATGATTTTGCCCCCATGACCTTGAGCAATCATCTGCCGCGCCGCCGCCTGCATGGTAAAAAGCGTGCCTGCCACATTGACCGCATAGAGCCGCTCGTAGCTTTCTCGGGTGATATCGACGGTTTCAGCCGCGTCAAAGAGCGCTGCATTGTTCAAAAGTATGTCGATTTTACCCATCTTGGCGACGACCTGGGCCAGCGCCGCATCAATGCTGAGTTGATCGGTCACATCCAGCGGCACCGCATAGGCACCTTTACCCAGCTGCGCTGCCGTGGCCTCAGCGGCGTCAATATTGATATCTGCAATGGCAACTGTTGCGCCTTCTTCAAGATATTTTTCAGCAAAGCCGCGCCCGATACCGCGGGCAGCGCCGGTGATGAGGGCGGATTTTCCGTTCAACCTGGTCATGTCGCAGTCCTTTATGATCTATTTTGGCCCAGCTTGCGCCGCTGTTCTACGCATTTTTCAATTTGTAGCTGACATTTTCCGTCCCGCCAGCGCCGAAAGCCAGCGCAGCGGTTTTTCTGTGTGATGTATCATTCATGCTGTTCGGGTTTCTCAACTGGGTTCATCCGGCGATTGGGCAAAGGTTTTTGCGTTAGAGCGATGACCGCACCTAAAAGTAACAGTCCTGATGCGCCGAGGAGGCTGATGCCAATGTCGCCGGTCAGGTCTCCCAAGAGCCCAGCGGCATAGGGTCCAAGGGTCTGCGCTATGGCAAAAACCACGGTGAAGAGGCTAATGGCCGCGCCCCAGCTTTGCGCGGGCAAGTTTTGACGGGCGAAATTGGTCACGGCACTTGGGGCCATAAAAACCGAAAGGCCAAAAATAATCGCAGCCATCAATAAGGAAATATTTCCCGGAAACACGACTGGCAGCGCGGATCCCAAAGAAATGCAGGTTAAAATCATGGTCAATGGCAGGCCTGAGGCGTGGCGCGCTAGGATTGGACGCCAGACAAAGGGTGAGATACAGATGCACAATCCCAGCAATACCCAAACAGCTGCAATGAAGCCGGCGCTGGCCGCTTGTTGGGTCATCCAGGCCGATAAAAACGTTAAAAATACGATATAACCCAGCCCGAAGCCGGCATATCCGGCCAATTGTGCCCAGATTTGTGCGAACTGGAGGGGGACTGAGGCATCTGCTTGCTTCGGTGCTGGGCGTTTGAGCTTTGCAGCCGACCACAGGCACAGTGGCAAAAATAGCGCGCAAATTGCTGCGATGATGATCCAAGCTATGGGCCAGTGATCGGCTCCGAAATACTCTAAGAATAGCGGTAGGCTCGCCCCGGACACGACAATCGCCAAGCCGCCGCCGGTGCCAAACACGATGGCAATCGCCAATGCATTGCGGCGTGGATCATTTGCAAATAGGCCAGCGGCCAAAACACCGGCGGTCGAAAACGACATGGCTCCAAAAAAACCCGCCAAAATACGCCACAGAGTTTGCCACCACAGGTCTGGGATCAACCCAGTGGACAGCAGCGCCAGATTGGTTGTGATTAATCCAAAGGAGAACAAAGATGCCGCCGAATATCGTCCAATAAGGAGCATCGTCAATACAGCGCCCGCAATATAACCCAGAGCATTGGCTGTGTTGAGCCATCCCGCCTGCGCATAGTTCCACCCCAAATCTGACTGCATCGCTGGCACTATCAACCCATAGGCAAAACGGGCAAAGCCATTGGTGACGGTCACCCCCAGCGCCAGACCTGCCAGCACCAACCACGGGCGTTTGTGTAACTCTGTCACCTGGGATTATTCCTATGTCTGGTTGCGTGAGTGCCCTTCGACAGCTGCAAAAATTTTGCCGCCATCCCACGAAGGCTAGGCGATTGCGCCTGGCGGGTCCAGCGGCGCTTGCGGAAAATCACATTGCTAAATCCTAGTTTGAGCCCTAGGTTTTGGATCAAACGCTGGACTGGCTGGCGTTCGGGAGAGTGATATGCCGCAAACCGCAGATACCAACCGCCGCGTGGTGCTTGTCGAGCGCCCAAATGGCCTGCCGGACGCCAAGACCTTGCAGTTGCAGCATAAACCGGTGCCGCAACCCGGGAACGGCCAGATGCTCTTGCGCACGCGGTACCTATCGCTTGACCCCTATATGCGCGGGCGCATGAATGACGCAAAGTCCTATGCGGAGCCCGTCAAATTAGGTGAGGTCATGACCGGGCAAGTGGTGGCGGAAGTCATCCAAAGCAATTGTGATGGCTATGCGGTTGGCGATCATGTGTTGGCCGGGAGCGGTTGGCAAGACTATGCACTCAGCGATGGAACGGATCTTAGCAACCTCGGCCAAGCGCCTCAAAACCCGTCTTGGTATTTGGGTATTTTGGGGATGCCGGCCTATACGGCTTATGGGGGTTTGCTTGAAATTGGCGCGCCGCAGCCGGGAGAAACCGTTGTGGTGGCCGCGGCGTCTGGGCCGGTGGGTGCGACTGTGGGGCAAATCGCTAAGATCATGGGCTGCCGCGTGGTCGGGATCGCCGGCGGTGCGGAAAAATGTGCCCATGTGGTCGATAATTTGGGCTTTGATGCCTGTTTGGACCATAAATCTGAAGCTTTTGCGGCCGATCTGAAAGACGCCTGCCCAAAGGGCGTGGATGTTTACTTCGAGAATGTGGGTGGCAAAGTGCTCTACGCCGTGCTGCCACTGTTGAATGCCTTTGCGCGCATGCCTGTTTGCGGAGTAGTGTCTTGGTATAACCTCACCGGCTTGCCCGATGGACCTGACTTTGGTCCGGCGATCATGGGCACGATTTTGCGAATGAAGGTGAAAGTGCAAGGCTTCATCATCTATGACAGCTTTCCGCCAAGTCTGTTTCAGGATTTCATTCGGGATATGACCCGATGGCTGGACAGCGGGGAGGTGCATTATAAAGAGCAGATGATCGACGGTCTGGAGCACGCCCCCGAAGCTCTCAATGACCTGCTGTTGGGCAATAGCTTTGGTAAAATGGTTGTAAAAGTGGGGTAGGTGCCGATTGTGGCGCATGTTTACTTATTGCATGACACGGCCCCGATGCCTTGGCGGGTAAACTTCACCACAGTGCCTGCTGCGGAGGATGCTGTGTCCTTTAGCTCTATTGTTGTTAACGCGGCGTTCAGATAACTTAAATCCCGGTAACTGGTTCAAAGCGAAATTATATAAGTGACTGAAAGTAATAAACATATCCTGATACCTTCCGCCCGCCTCTCCGTGGCGCCGATGATGGCTTGGACCGATCGCCATTGTCGGGTGTTCCACCGGATGATTTCTCGGCAGGTTTTGCTGTATACAGAGATGGTAACAGCCCCTGCTTTGGTGCTGGGCGGGGCGCTCCGGCTGTTGGATTTTAGTCCCGAAGAGCAACCGGTTGCTTTGCAGCTTGGTGGCTCGGATCCCGCGCAACTGGCCAAGGCCACGGCGCTGGGCGCGGCCCATGGTTATGGGGAGATCAATCTCAATCTCGGATGCCCTTCGGATCGCGTGCAATCGGGGCGATTTGGTGCTGTTTTGATGACGGAGCCAGATCTTGTGCGCGCTTGTCTCGAGCGGATGCAGGAGGCCAGCACGGCCGAAGTTACGGTAAAATGCCGCATCGGCGTGGATGATCAGGTGGTTGAAGACAGTCTGCCAGAGTTTTTATCTATGATTGAGCGTACGGGCGTGAACCGGATTATTATCCATGCGCGCAAGGCTTGGCTGCAGGGGCTCAGCCCGAAAGAAAACCGTGACATCCCGCCGCTGGATTATGATTTGGTGTTCAGAATGAAACAGATGTTCCCCGGCTTGCATCTCAGCTTGAATGGCGGTGTGGCGCATCTGTCCGATGCATGCGTCCATCTTGAGGCAGGGTGTGACGGGGTGATGATTGGTCGGGCCGCCTATCAGACACCTTATGAAATTTTAGCCCGTGCCGATTGTGAAGTCTTTCGCAGCAGCACGGCTCAACCACACGAGGCACAGAGCATAGCGGAGCAGATGATCCCCTATATGGAGGCGCATTTGCAGCAAGGTGGACGTCTGCATCAGATCACTCGGCATATGTTCGGTCTTTTTTCTGGACAGCCCGGTGCGCGGCATTGGCGACGGCGCTTGTCAGAGCTTGGCGCGCAACAAAATGCCCAGATTGCCGACTATCGGTTGCTGTTAGAGGAACGCGTTGCACTGTCTAAGCGTCAAGAAGAATTGGATCTCATTTGATGGATATTTCCACCGTTATCCTGGTGCTCGCGAGTTTGATCGTGGTGGGCCCCTTGGCTGGATTTTTGGCTGGCTTGCTCGGAGTGGGCGGCGCCACCGTCGGGCACCGTATGGATGCAGGCCCGCTTAAACGCTTGTTTGGTGCCTTTTTGTTACTCGTTGCGGCCAATATGGTGCGCAGTGCACTATGGCCGTAGCGGCCAAGATAGAGGCGCTGCGGACCGCGGGCTGGGCCAAGTTTTCCGCTGATGCTGATCTTGAGGCATGGGCGGCTCATGTGGCCCCGATTGCTGTCGCGCTCTCGCAAGATCCGTCACATCGTGCCGATTGGCTCCGCCATGGGGGCACTTGGTTTGCTGGGGTCAATATTTTGTGCAATGATGCGCAGGGCCGTGTTCAGCAGGGGCCAAAACTCCGAGGGGTGGTGATCGACTGTCTCACCGCGGCGCATGGACCAATGTCCTTAGACCGCGGTCAAATTTCGGTTACCTATCCGGGCTATCCGGCTTTTGATGGGCTGGAAAGCACCGCGGCACATCGCTATCGTGTCAAACGCGCGGCCGCTCATGTGGATGGTCTTTTGGCAACCGGGCCAGAGCGCCGCCGTTTTCTGCATGAACCGCATCAATATGTGCTGGGCATTCCCTTGGGGCGCAGCAATGCCGAGACCAGCCCATTGGTGATTTGGGAAGGCAGCCACAGGATCATACGCGCTGCCTTTAAATCGGTGTTGGACAGTATGCCGGTGGCGCAATGGGGCGCCATAGATTTGACGGATATCTATCATCAAGCCCGCAAAGACTGTTTTGAGCAATGTCCGCGAAAGAGCATCCTTGCGCAACCCGGAGAGAGCTATGTTTTACACCGCTTGGCGCTGCATGGCATTGCGCCTTGGGGGGCACGGGCGCAGGCGCCTCCGGAGGGGCGCATCGTGGTGTATTTCCGTCCCCAAGCACAGGGCAGTCTGGATGATTGGCTCAATGGTGATTATTAGCGCGATTCATAAGAATAAAAATCGCATTGACGAATTATTGTCAATTTTTACCGATCTCTAAGAGAATTCAACCGAGATTAGGCAGGCGGCTGGCGCGCCCGCCGCGACGTTTTTGCACGCGGGGTGCACGCTGCGGAAGGTCAGCCATGATTTCGCGCCGTTGCGCCGGACTCAATTTAGACCAGCTGCCAATTTCCTCGATCGAGCGGTAACAGCCGATACAAAGCCGCTCACCCGGGTGAATGGAGCACAGCTTGATACAGGGGCTGTCAATCTCATCTCTTTTCCAAATATCATCGATATTTTGCACTTTTATGGCACCGCCCGAATATGTCGCGCACGATCTAGAGCGCCCTGTAAGATATAGCCGGCTGCGACGGTATCTATGACCTCGGCGCGACGTTTGCGAGACGTATCCGCCTCGAGCAAGGCCCGCTCGGCGGCCACAGTGGATAGGCGCTCGTCCCAATAGCCAATCGGCAGATTGGTCAAGTTTGCCAGATTGCGAGCAAAGGCTCGGGTGGATTGGCAGCGCGGGCCTTCTGATCCATCCATGTTGCGCGGCAGGCCCAAGATTACTGCGCCGATTTCTCGATTTTCAATTATCTGTAGGAGAGCTTCGGCATCTTTGGAGAATTTCACCCGCCGAATGGTGTGCAAAGGGGTTGCGCAGCTCAGAAGACGATCCGAGACCGCCACGCCAATCGTCTTGGTGCCGAGATCCAGCCCCATCCAAGCGCTTCCCGCCGGCGACTGGGTCATAAGGTCATGCATATCTTCACAGATCATGGCCAGATTCCGGCCGATTTTGCGGCCCCTTGCAGGATTTCGAGATCACTAGGGCGGGCTGCGAAGACTTGCACGGCCTCGTTGAAGATCTCCCGAGCGCTCTGGGTCTCGCCCAAGACCCCATAGGCCACGATCAGCTGTGCCCAATCGGGCGCTGGCCCACCCTCTGTGGCAAGGCGATCAGCGAGGCCGGTGACCATGGCAGCAATCATAGCGCTGCGCTCTTCGGCACTCATCTCGGCGGCAGATTGCACATCTTCAGCGCTCGGGCCTTTCACTTCTGGGGGATCATAAGTCACCCCGGCAATTTGTGCCAAATCAATGATGGTCCGGCGGATCAGCGGCATATAGGGGGCGGTCTCTGGTCCTGCCTCCAGCAATTTGCGCCAAATACCAAAGGTGCGATCGGGCCGTCCGATCGCGTCGAAATACATTCCCATTCGAAACAAGGCCAGTTTATGGTTGGGGTCGCGCCGCAGGGTCTCACGCAGGGCAGTCTCGGCCTCACGCGAGATATAGGTATCAGCGGCTATGATGAGCAATTCCGCATAGGCATACCATTCATCCGCGGTCGCCTCAGCGCCCTTAAGCTCCAAGACGCGCGCTTGCGCCGTATGTGAATTGGTAAAATTGCCCAACCGCGATTCGGCTTTTGCCAAAAGCTCGTATCCCTGAACATCCTCTGGCCGCCCTTTAAGAGCTGTGCGCAGTTCTGTCACCAATTGCGCATAGTTCGGGTCAGCGTCGGTGTCATTTGCAGGCGCGCGCGCCTCCGCGGTTGCTTGGTTCAATCGGTTTGCTTGCAGGGTCTCGGATTGTGCATAGCGCTCTGCGATGGGGCTATCGGGGACTGAGGGCGCACCGATTTGGCTATATAATCCTGCTCCCAACAAACAGGCCAAAAGACTTCCACCCGCAAAAGCCCATAAACCACGGCCTTGAGCGCTCGGATTGGGCTGATGGCCGGCTGCGCGGGCCGCGGAGATCATGCGTCGGCCAATTTCGGCGCGCATGGCCGCAAATTCCTCATCGCGTAAAACGCCCTTGGCCAAGTCACGTTCCAATCCACGCAATTGCTCGGCATAGACATCCACATCGCTCATAACCGGCATGGTGGCGCGCTGGGCCTGCAAGAGCATCAACCCGCCGATCAGCAAAACCGCCAAAACAAATAGTGCCGCAGAAAATACCATTAATCACTCCAATCACGATCGATCGTCTTCCGCCGGATGACAGCGGTTGCAATCGCTCTATATCGGATCGATCAATGTCGCAATAATTTCACACAAAGACGCAGGTGGGCTGCTGTGTCGCGGTATTATGAGTGATAAACGCGATAGCACCCAGGGGGGATTATAAAATGAAGCGAAATTCAGTCTTTGCTGTCGCGCGTGAGGCGATGCGTCAACACAGCGGTTGGGGCCGTACCTGGGACAATCCCGAGGCAAAAAAAGCCTATGACGTGGTGATTATTGGCGCGGGTGGGCATGGCCTGGCCACTGCCTATTATCTGGGCAAGAATTTCGGCATCACCAATTTGGCGGTGATTGAAAAAGGCTGGCTGGGCGGTGGTAACACAGGCCGCAACACGACAATTATTCGCTCCAATTACCTGCAAGACCCCTCGGCTGCGATCTATGAAAAGGCGCGCTCTTTGTATGAGACGATGAGCCAAGATCTCAACTATAACGTCATGTTCAGCCCGCGTGGCGTGATGATGCTGGCGCAGACCCATCACGAGGTGCGCGGATATCAACGCACGGCCCATGCCAACTCTTTGCAGGGAGTGAAGACAGAATTCATCTCGCCGGCTCGGGTTAAAGCACTGTGCCCGATCATGAATATCGACGGGCCGCGCTATCCGGTTTTGGGGGCCTTGTGGCAGGCCCGTGGCGGCTCAGCGCGCCATGACGCCGTGGCTTGGGGCTATGCGCGGGCGTGTACCGATATGGGCATGCATATTTTGCAGAAAACCGAAGTGACTGGCATCACCCAATCGGGCGGTAACGTGACGGGGGTTGAGACCAGCCGCGGTCATATCGCTTGCAAAAAATTGGGCATGGTTGTGGCGGGGCATGCCTCCGTCGTGGCCAATATGGCTGGGTTTCAATTGCCGATTGAATCTGTTCCCCTGCAGGCACTGGTCAGCGAGCCGATTAAGCCCTGCATGGATGTGGTGGTCATGGCCAATACGGTGCATGGCTACATGAGCCAGTCTGACAAGGGCGAAATGGTCATTGGTGGCGGCACAGACGCCTATAACGCCTATACCCAACGCGGCTCCTTTCATCATCTGGAAGAGACTGTGCGGGCGCTGATTGAAACCTTTCCTATGGTGTCGCGTTTGAAGATGCTGCGCCATTGGGGCGGTATTGTCGATGTCACAGGAGACCGCTCCCCCATTTTGAGCAAGACCCCATTGGGCAATACCTTTATCAATTGCGGCTGGGGCACGGGCGGATTTAAAGCCATTCCTGGATCGGGCTGGGGCTTCGCGGAGCTTATGGCCAAAGGGGAAAGCCCGCTCACGGCTGATTTTGGCTTGGATCGCTTCCGCGCTGGGCGGTTCATTGACGAAAGCGTTGCGGCTGGGGTGGCACATTGATGGCCTGCAAAACAGATATCCTTTCTCGCCCGCCCCTTCTTAATTCGACAAAGGGAGCCTTGTCATGCTCATCCTAACTTGCCCATATTGTGGCTGCGACAAAGATGAAACGGAACTCTCAGCAGGGGGGGAGGCACATTTGAAACGCTTCGGACCCGGCGCCACGGACGAGGAGTTTGAGGGCTATTTGTTCGCTCGGGCCAATCCCAAAGGCTTGCATTTCGAGCGTTGGCGCTGTGCCTCTGGCTGCGGAAAATGGTTTCATGCCGCCCGCTGCACCGCCACGCTGGAGGTCTTTGGAACCTATGAGGCCCAAACGCTTGAGCCGCCTCAGGACATAAAGGATGCAATCAGTGCCAAACGGCCCGGTTGGACTTGGAGGGAGTTTTCATGAAGAGAGTCGCTTCACTGCATAAGCCTACGAAAAGTCGGCATAATTTCTGCAAAAATGGAGCTTTCCAATGAGCACCCGTATTGCCAGCCATGGTCGGTTGATCAACCGCGCGAAGGCGCTTTCCTTCACCTTCAACGGCAAGGTTATGTCCGGTTTTGAGGGGGATACTTTGGCGGCCTCTCTTTTGGCCAATGATCAAATGCTGATGGGGCGATCGTTCAAATATCACCGCCCGCGCGGCGTTTTAGCGTCCGGGGGAGAAGAGCCCAATGCCCTGATCAACCTGGGTGTCGAGAGCGGGTTTGAACCCAATGCGCGCGCCACAACCACTGAGACGTTTGCGGGTCTGACAGCGGCTTCACAAAATCATTTTCCCTCATTGGAATTCGATGTGGGTGCCATTAATTCGAAACTGTCGCGTTTTCTGCCGGCTGGCTTCTACTATAAGATGTTCATTCATCCGCGTTCCTTTTGGAAGCATATTTATGAGCCGATTATTCGCCATTCCGCAGGTCTGGGCAAGGCGCCAAAGGCGTGTGATCAGGACAGCTATGAGCATTATTACCATTACTGTGAGGTGATGGTGGTTGGCGGCGGAATTGCCGGGCTGCAAGCGGCGCGTTCAGCGGCGGCGACCGGAGTTCGGGTTCTCCTGGTTGAACAGACCGCCAATTGGGGCGGCCGTGCGCCGGTCGATGGGGTTCTGATTGAGGGTATGGCGGCGGAACGGTGGGTTGCGCAAACTTTGAAAGAGCTTGCCGCCGCCGACAATGTTGTGATCCGCAATCGCACCCAGGGCTCTGGGGTCTATGACCACGGTTATGCTTTGGCCTATGAACGCATCGCCGATCACACACCCGGCGATGGGCGGCCGCGCCATCGGTTGTGGCGGGTGCGCTGCAAACAAATTGTTACCGCCACAGGCGCTATTGAACGGCCGTTGTCCTTTGCTGGCAATGATATTCCGGGCGTGATGCTGGCCTCTGCTGTGCGCGATTATGTAATGAATTTCGCGGTGTCGGCCGGAGATCGCACGGTGGTTGTCACCAATAACGATGATGCGTATCGCACTGCGCTTTGCCTTCTGGAGGCCGGTCTTGAGGTGCCGCTGATCGTCGATGCTCGGCCCGAAGGGGGCGGGGCGTTGATGGAAGCCGTGCAAGCTGCTGGTATCCGCGTGGCCCTTGGCCGCGGCATTGCGAAAGTAACCGGCGGCAAACGGGTCACCGGGGTCCAGATATGTACCCAAGCCGGTGAGGGCGCGGTGCTGGAAGAAGTGGCCTGTGATGTGGTGGCCATGTCCGGTGGATGGTCACCTGTGGTGCATCTTTGGTCCCATTGCGGTGGCAAGCTGATCTGGGATGCCGAGCAAGCGATGTTCCGCCCCGATCCGGATCAGCCGCCTTTGGGCGCGGATGGTGCCGGGTTTGTCAAAGTGGCCGGTCTGGCCAATGGGCATTTACGCAGTCGGCCCATACTCGAAGATGCCGCCGAACAGGGTCGGGCGGCAGGGCGCGCTGCTGGCGGCAAGGTTAAGAAAGCTGCCGTGCCCATAGCGGAGGACGCAGACGAACTTGCGTTGTCGCCGGTCTGGCTAATGCCGCAAGGCGCCAGCTATGCGCTGCGCTCGAAGGCTTGGCTTGATTTCCAAAACGATGTGAAGGTCAGCGACGTGCAATTGGCCGCCCAAGAAGGGTTCGAAAGCGTCGAACATGCGAAACGCTACACCACTCTGGGCATGGCGACAGATCAAGGGAAGTTGAGTAACATCAACGGACTTGCAATCTTGTCCAAATCGCTCAACGCGCAAATACCCGATGTGGGCACCACAACTTTTCGTCCCCCTTATACACCGATTTCCATGGCGTCGCTCGCGGGTGAAGCGCGCGGAGACTTGTTTCAGCCAGTTCGCAAAACTCCGATGCATGTTTGGCACGACAGCCATGGGGCCGATTGGGAGCCCGTTGGCGCTTGGCGCCGACCCTACGCCTATCTGCGCGGCACTGAAACTGTGGCGCAGGCGGTTGAGCGCGAGGTGATCAATACCCGAGAAAAATTGGGACTTTTGGATGCCTCCACCCTTGGTAAAATCATCGTAAAAGGTCCGGATGCGGGAAAATTCCTCGACATGATGTATACGAATATGATGTCGACCCTAAAACCGGGACGCTGCCGCTATGGGCTTATGTGTTCGGAAAACGGCTTTTTGTCTGATGACGGTGTTGTGGCGCGGATTGATGAGCAAACTTGGCTGTGCCACACCACTTCAGGCGGTGCAGATCGCATTCACGCCCATATGGAAGAGTGGCTGCAAACCGAATGGTGGGATTGGAAGGTCTGGGTTGTTAATGTCACCGAGCAACTGGCTCAAGTGGCCGTGGTGGGCCCCAATGCGCGCAAACTTCTCGAAAAACTTGGGGGCATGGATGTTTCGGCAGAGAGCCTGCCATTCATGGCCTGGGCGGATGGTACGATTGGAGGGATCGATTGCCGCGCCTATCGCATCTCTTTCTCAGGCGAGCTTTCTTATGAAATTGCGGTGCCGGCCAATAAAGGTCGGGCGTTTTGGGAAATGCTCATGGAGGCGGGCGCAGAGTTTGGCGCAATGCCCTATGGCACGGAATGTTTGCATATTATGCGGGCTGAAAAGGGCTTTATCATGATTGGCGACGAGACCGATGGCACGGTTATCCCGCAAGATTTGGGTCTCAGTTGGGCGATTTCCAAGAAGAAGGATGATTTCCTTGGCAAACGCGCGCAACAGCGCAGCTTCATGGACAATCCTGACCGGTGGCAGTTGGTCGGTTTGGAAACCCTGGACGGATCGGTGCTTGAAGATGGCGCCTACGCCATTGCCGAGGGCACCAATGCGAATGGACAGTTCAACACCCAAGGTCGTGTCACCTCAACCTATTATTCTCCAACCCTTGGAAGGGGCATTGCCATAGGGCTGGTCCACAAAGGACTCGACCGGATGGGCGAGGTGATTTCCCTCACAAAAATTGGTGCCAGCCCTGTGCCGGCGAAAATTGTAAGCCCAGTGTTTTATGACCCAGAAGGGGAGAAAGCCAATGTCTGAGCGTGAATTTCAAGGCTACGTAACCATTCGCCAAAAATGCGATCACAGCATGTTCACCTTGCGTGCCAATCTGGCCTCTAACAAGGTTAAGTCGGCAGTGAAAACCGGCCTGAAGCTGACGGTGCCAAAACGCGGAACCTATGCACATAACAACGAGGTGATTTTGGCCTGGATGTCGCCAGATGAGTTGCTGATCATCGTGCTAGAAGCCAAGCGCAGCGCAGCGTTTGCGGCTTTGGAACAGGCTTTGGAGGGACTACATTATCTGCTTGCGGATGTGTCCGATGCTCGGGCGAGCTTCACCATTGAAGGCGGTTCGGCCCGCGAGGTGGTGGCCAAATTAGCACCGATGGATATCTCGGCTGCGCAGTTTCCGGTGGGTGGTTTTGCCCGCACCCGCTTTGCCCAAGTCGCAGGCGCTATTTTTGTTGAGCAAGAGGATCGTTTGAGCCTGATTTGTTTCCGATCTGTGCAAGATTATGTGTTTGCGCTTCTGTGCGGAGCCGCGAAACTTGGCTCGGAAGTGAGGGCTCAGAGCTAAGCCTATTTTTGCCAAAGGGTTCAAAGAGCATTTTGTTCTGGACAAAATACTTATATAGCTTTCGCAACTGAGACCAATTCATCATTGAAAGGATCGCTGATATGGCTTTCACACTACCTAATCTTCCATATGCTCACGACGCTTTGGCTTCCAAAGGCATGTCCGCTGAGACATTGGAATTCCACCACGACCTGCACCACAACGCCTATGTAACAAATGGCAACGCCGCCATCGCTGGCACCGAGTGGGAGGGCAAGTCGCTCGAAGAGATCATCGTGGGCACATACGATGCCTCTACTGTGGCTCAAAATGGTATCTTTAACAACATCAGCCAATTGTGGAACCACAACCAATTTTGGGAAATGATGGGCCCAGGCGAAAGCAAAATGCCGGGCGCATTGGAATCCGCTTTGGTCGAAAACTTTGGCTCAGTGGCCGATTTCAAATCTGCGTTCTCAGCAGCCGGTGCAGGACAATTCGGCTCAGGCTGGTGCTGGCTCGTGAAAAATGCTGATGGGTCTTTGGAGGTCACGAAGACAGAAAACGGCGTGAACCCGTTGTGTTTTGGCCAGACTGCCCTCTTGGGATGTGATGTCTGGGAGCATTCCTATTATATTGATTTCCGGAATAAACGTCCGGTTTACTTGTCAAACTTCCTCGACAACTTGGTCAATTGGGAAAATGTTGCAGGTCGCCTGTAAGACCCGGGCGACAGTATAAATGAGAATGGCCTGCTGACGTGATCTTAAGCAGGCCATTTTTTTAGTGCGGGTGAGGTCCGCAAATGAGGATATGGCAGCATGACGCAGTTCGCTAAAGGCTCCATTGCGATGGTTTTGGCGTGTCTCGCCTGGGGCCTGTCGCCGGTATATTACGCGCTGTTTCAAGCCATCAGCCCAGCGGAGATCTTGGCGCACCGCACTCTTTGGTCTGTTGTGACCTTTGTCACTCTGCTTGTGCTGACGGGACGGACAGGACAAACTTTTCAGGTTGTCAAACAGCCGAGGGTCATGGGTCTCATTCTCTTGGCCGGGGTGATGATTGCGATCAATTGGTATGTGTTCATCTTTTCTGTGAGCGTCGGACGAGTGACGGAATCCTCCTTGGGCTATTACATCTTTCCGTTGGTCATGGTTCTTCTGGGACTTGTGGCCTTTCGAGAAACTCTCTCAGTCTTGCAATGGGTTGCGATTGTTCTGGCCGGTGTGGCCGTGGTGGTTTTGACCATTGGCCTGGGTGCGGCGCCCTGGCTGGCTTTGATGATTTCTTTGAGCTTCGGAATTTATGGCCTGCTCAAACGGATCATTAACGTGGATTCCATCGTCTCGGTGACGTTAGAGGTGCTGTTACTGCTGCCCATTGCTTTGGGGTATCTCTATGCATTCGCAGATCTTCCGGACACAAAAACCCTTTTGGCGTTGATGTTTTCGGGACTGATCACGGCTGGCCCCCTTGTGCTGATGACCTATGCAACGCAGCGCGTTCCAATGGCGACTGTCGGATTGCTGCAATATCTCAACCCAATCTTGCAATATTTTTGTGCCATTGTGATTTTGGGTGAGGTGATCACAGGCTGGCATATCATTGCCATTGCCCTGATCTGGATTGCTTTGGTCTTTTATTGGTTGGCAGTGTTTAGGGCGGAGCGTAAGACCGTTTCGATCTCATCTACCGTTTGAGCCACACAAAATAAATTCCGCAAACTCGCATCGGCAAAGCCCGAAGCAATCAGGTGATCGACCATAGTGAGCATGGGTTGCCAGTAGCCTTCAATATTGGCCACAACAATGGGCCGGCTGTGCAGGCCCAACTGTGCCCAGGTCAGGACTTCAAAAAATTCGTCCAATGAGCCTGCCCCGCCTGGCAGCAATACCACTGCATCGCTGTTGATAAACATCAATTTTTTGCGGCTGTGCATATCGTCTGTGACAATGAAACGATCTAGGTCGCGCTTGCCAACTTCCTTTTGCATCAGGTGCTCTGGAATCACGCCAAAAGTGGCAGCGCCAGAGGCCTGCGCGCTATCGGCCACGGCCCCCATTAAACCGACATCTCCTGCACCATAGACGAGGCGCCAGGCATTTTTTGCTAAGATGTCGCCCAAATCTCGCGCGGCCTGTTCAAAAGCAGTATTATTCCCCACGCGCGCGCCACAAAAAACACAAATTGACTTGGACATATTAAGGAATTCCTTAGTTCGTGCTGGACAGGTTGTTTGTGACTGTTAGCATAGCACAGTGACTGGGGGAATGCAGGTAAATGACTTTGACCGATAAGAACAAAGTGACCGCAAAATCGCGCAATAAAGCGGCAATTGTTGCTGGGGTGATAGGTCTGATCTTGCTCTGGTGGTTTTATCCACAAATTCGCGCGGCTGTGGATCCTGTGCGTGAGGCCTCCTCTGTTGAAGACGCTATGATGCCTGCTGCTGAAACGAGCGATGCGGCCGCTGAGCCAAAGCCTACGGCGGATATTGAGACCGCCACCGACAGTCCAAACCGCGAGGATGCAGCGAGCGCACCGGAGCTTGCTACCTCCGAGGCCGCGCCAGAGGAGGCGGTAAGTGAAAGTCAAAGCTCTGAAGCCAGTTCTGCTGCGCCTGCTGAGCCATTGAGCAGCAAGTTGGCCGCGCCAAAGTTCGATGTTGTGCGCATTGAGACTGATGGCTCTGCACTCATTGCTGGTCAAGCGGACGGTCGCGGCTATGTGGTTTTGAGCGTAGATGGAGTTGAACAGCCTGAGGCGCGCGCAGATTTGAGCGGCAACGGGCAATTTGTCATTTTCGCCTTTCTCCCGTCGACAGCTGATCAGCAAGCCCTAAGGCTGCACCTTTATGCTGAGGATGGATCCGGTCCCGTTGCTTCGGTGCAAACGGTTTTCGTCGCGCCAGCAACGGCTGTGTCTTCGGGCACAGAGAGCGCCGCGGCCGCCGTTGAGGAAGAGGTCGCAGCGTCGGAGGATCCTGAAGCTGAATCTGAGATGGCCTCAACAGAGGCAAAATCCACCAACTTAGAGGCGGCTGCCGCTCAGGCAGCAAATGCGTATGCAGCTCCAGTGGCCGAGGCGTATGCAGCTCCAGTGGCCGAGGCGGCTGCGGCCCCCGGTGCTGAGGAAGTCACAGCGTCCAAGGAGCCTGAATCTGAAACCGAGCTGGCGTCCACCGACATGGGGTCATCCAACGCGGAAGCGACTTCAGCGCCTGCAACGGTCATTCTTGCTGATGAGGATGGCGTGCGGGTTTTGCAGGACGGGGCGCCCGCTGAGGTCGCGCCTGCGGTTACAATTGACACAATTTCTTATAGCTCAAATGGCGACGTGATTTTAGGTGGCCGCGGGCAAGCTGGTAATTTCGTTCGAATTTACCTGGACAACCAGTCTATTGCCACAAGTGAAATAGCTATGGATGGCTATTGGGCCGTAGAATTGAGCGATATTGAACCGGGCATTTACACCCTGCGGATTGATGAGTTGAACCCAGCTGGGGATGTGGTGTCACGCGCAGAAACGCCGTTCAAACGCGAGGCTGCTGAAGAACTGGCTGAGTTGATGGCCGTGGAGACTGAGGCAGAGGAGCCGCGCTTCAAGGTGCCGTCTGAGAGCGCCGTTGTTGCCAAAGCAGAGGACGAGGAAGCGCAGCCGGATTTGCAGGTTGAAACTGAGACCGCGCCTGAAAAACCCCTCGCGCAAGCTGTGACGCAGGTTGAAGTTAATGTTCAGCCTGAAGTGGCTGCGCTGGACGGACAAGATGAGCAAAGTTCGAATGGCGGATCTGCGGTGGTCGAGGATCTGCCAGCGGAAACGGCCCCGGCCTTGCGTGTGCCATCAAAGAAATTCCGGGTGAGAACCGTACAACCGGGATCTACGCTTTGGGCCATTGCCAAAGAAAGCTACGGTGCGGGCATTGAATATTTCAAAGTCTTTGAAGCCAATAAAGAACGTATCCGCGACCCGGATTTGATCTATCCCGGTCAGGTGTTCGAAATTCCAGACTGAGAGCCAAGGCAAGGCTGATATCCAAGGGTAAGGAATTGTAAAAACGTGAAAAGTCTTGGCACCTCAGAGGAAGCCCAGGGGCGCCGGATAGAGATTGGCGTTGTGCGCCGTGTGCTGCCGTATCTCTGGCCGAAGGGGCAGGCTTGGGTCAAATGGCGGGTTACGATCGCTGTGGCCAGTTTGATCTTGGCCAAGCTTGTGGCTGTGGCCACACCGATGATCCTAGGCGCTGCGGTCGACAGCCTGTCGGGGCAGGATGCGGGGCATTCGCTGTTGGTGCTGGGTGCCGGCGGTCTGACCATCGCTTACGGGCTGTCACGGGTCCTGGATAGCGGCTTTCAACAACTGCGGGACGTGGTCTTTGCCAAAGTTGGGCAGCGCGCTTTGCGGCGAGTTGGGCTGGAGACCTTTCAGCATATTCACAATATGTCGCTGCGCTATCACCTCAGTCGGAAGACCGGGGGGCTGAGCCGCGTCATGGAGCGTGGGGTTAAGGGCGTTGCGTTTTTGCTGCGTTTTTTGTTGTTTTCGATTGGCCCATTGGTCTTGCAACTGGTGCTGATTTCTGGCGCGCTGGCCGCCTTTTTTGATTTGCGCTATTTGATTGTCATTGCAGTGGCGATTGTCACCTATGTGTGGTTCACCGCAGTTGTGACCGAATGGCGGGTCAAAATTCGTAAACAGATGAACGATCAAGACAATGATGCCAATCAAAAGGCGATTGATTCTCTGTTAAATTTTGAAACGGTGAAATATTTCGGCGCGGAAACTCGAGAGGCGGCGCGTTATGATTCCGCCATGCAAGGCTATGAAACGGCGGCGCTGAAGACCTCCTATTCGCTTGGGGTGATTAACATCGGGCAAGCGTTGATCATCAACACCGCAATGGTGGTTGTGATGTTAATGTCTGTACAAGGGGTGGCAAATGGGACGATGAGTGTCGGCGGATTTGTGGCCGTGAATGCCTATATCATGCAGGTGATGATGCCGCTGAATTTCCTGGGATTTGTCTACCGAGAAATCCGCCAAGCGCTGGTGGATATGTCAGAAATGTTCAGCCTCTTGGAGCAACCACCAGAGGTGCAAGATAAGCCAGGTACCCCGCCTTTGCGTGTGGCGGGTGGACGGATTGAGTTTCGGGGTGTGCATTTTTCCTATGATCCTGAACGGGCCATTCTCAAGGGCGTGGACCTGACGGTTGAGCCGGGGCAAACACTGGCCATCGTGGGACCGTCGGGTTCGGGAAAATCTACCATTGGCCGCTTGTTGTTCCGCTTTTATGACGCGTGCTCTGGCGCAGTCTTGATTGATGGGCAGGATATCCGTGACGTGTCTCAAAGCAGTCTACACGATGCCATTGGTGTTGTGCCGCAGGATACGGTTTTGTTTAACGATACCATCTATTACAACATCGCCTATGGCCGTGATGCGGCGACACCTGCTCAGATTGAACAGGCGGCAAAGGCGGCACAAATTCATGAGTTCGTAGAAAGCCTGCCCAAAGGCTATGATACGATGGTCGGTGAACGTGGGCTGAAGCTTTCTGGTGGCGAAAAGCAACGTGTGGGCATTGCCCGCAGCTTGTTGAAAAATCCGCCGATTTTGCTCTTGGATGAGGCGACTTCAGCGCTGGACACGCAAACGGAGCATGAAATCCAGGAAAGTTTGATCCAAATGGGGCAGGGGCGGACGGTGATGATCATTGCCCATCGGCTCTCTACGGTCGTCCATGCGGATTGCATTGTTGTGCTTGAACAGGGGCAAATCGTGGAAGTCGGCAGCCATGAGGCGCTTTTGGCGCAAGAGGGGCGCTACGCCCATTTGTGGCATCTACAGCTGTCGGAAGAGAGCTCAGGCGCTCTGTGAGCTATTCGGCAATTCTGTGCATAAAACCCATTTCGCTTGGCCCGCCCATCCAGGCGTGGCTTGGCATTTGCGGCATCTTTGAATGATGAAGACACCTATTTAATGAAATTTAATGAAAACCTGCGGTTAAACCGCCGGCCGCGACTATGGCTCGAACAGGCTCTGATTTGGCCGCAAGCCACCGGCGCGCTTTATTTGGGCGCGCCGCTGTCGATCAAATCTGCATCTTCCCAAGAAATTTCACGCCCGCGGAGCTTTTTGGCCGAGCGCCTGAGGCGGAAATCTTCCCGGATACGACGCCCCTCTGCGGTCCATCCGCCGGCCCGTAGGGCCATCGCCGCGCCATAAGCCCCCGAGACCATCCAGATCCGCAGCGCCAGCATAGCAGGGGTGAAGACCAACGTCAGCAAGGTGGCAATTCCGAGACCAAAGACAACGGCCGTGGCCAGCTGTTTCCACCACAGAGCCGTCGGTGCATCGACGGTATAACCCCCGCCGATGAAATCTAGGCTGAGGCCGAACATCATAGGTGTGAGCCCAGCCATCGTCGTGATGGTGGTGAGCAAAACCGGACGAATACGCGCCTCTGCCGTGCGGATGATGGCCTCTAGCCGCGGCATGTAGGAGCTATATTCTTGATAAGTGTCAATCAAAACAATGTTGTTGTTGACCACAATCCCCGCCAAAGCCACAATCCCTGTGCCGGTCATGATGATTGAAAAGGCTTGATCCATAACCAACATCCCAATCAGCACGCCCGTTGTAGATAAGACCACCGCCAGGAGAACCAAAACCGAGTTATAGATGGAATTGAATTGTGCCAGCAGGATGATGAACATCAGGCCCAAGGCGCCCAAAAAGGCGTTTTGCAAAAAGGCGCCACTTTCAGCTTCGTCTTCCTGATCTCCGGTCCATTCCCATTCAATACCCGCGGGCAGTGGGCTGCTTTGAAGCCAAGAGGTGATTTCCTCAATCCGTTCTGCGGGGGTCATTTTTACCTCGCGGGGCACGCCCGCATCATTTGTGACGGTTTTTACAGCATCGCTGCGCACCCCGGCCTTAACGTCGAAATAGCGTTGTTGATCGACGCGCGTGATCTGCCCCAATTTGGCAACAGGCTTGCGGGAGATGAAATTGGACAGAGGGATCAGCCCATTTGGCGTGCGTACTTTCAGCGTATCAAGCGTAGACAAAACGCGGTCAGTTTCAGGCAAACGCACGCGGATATCGATTTCTTCATCTGAGCTATCCACACGCATGGTGTCGAGCAAAATGCCCCGTGTGACCAATTGCACCATGGCGCCAACCGTCGCCACATCGGCCCCATAGCGCCCGGCTTCCTGCACATCCACATCAATTTGCCAGTCGATACCGGGCAGGGGCAGGGTGTCTTCAACGGCGATCAATCCTTCGGTCTGCTCGAATTTTGTCCGCGCCAGGGCTGTGGCCTGTAATAGGCTGTCCCAATCGTCACCTTTGAGCCGCAGATGCACGGGTTTGGCCGATGCCGGCCCCATGGCAAGGTTGAGGATTTGACTGCGCACGCCGGCTATGCCGTCGAGTTGCTCTTGCAAATTGTTCAGCACCAAATTTCCATCATATCCATCCTCTATCTGGGAAGAGGTCCAGGGGATGAAGCCAAAAATTTTGCTATTTGATTTCTGCGATGGGCGATCCCCCCAGGGGATCAATTCGATCTGCGCTTGCCCTATGGTGTCGAGTGGTGCGCCCGCCCCGCCCGTATTGGCGTTCAACCCGCCTTCTCCCGCAAAGGCGAAAGTGCTTTGCACGCCGGGGGTGTTGATAATGATGTCTTCCGCCTGTTTCAGTAAGTGATCTTTTTCTCGCAGCGATAGATTGCCACGCGCCTGTATATAGACAATGGCTTGCTCTGGCTCTGTCGCGACAAAAAATTCGACGCCTTTGTTGTTTTGGCCAAAATATTGGAAGGTGGTGATAACGAAGAAAACCACCGCAGCCAAAGAGACGACGGGCATGACCGGGTTACCGGTGATGAACTTGATGAAATAGCCAAAGGCCGTGCGCTGATGCCCCCCCTTGACCCGCGCTTTGTTTGCGCGAAATTCAACTGAGCCCATGACGATCGAAGCGACAACGGCGCCACATAAAAACAATCCGATGCCAAGCGCGGTCCCGCCAAGACCTTCGGGGGCTTGCCCGCCGAAGAGATAACCAGGGTTGAGCAGCTGCATTGCGCCAACAAACAGCCCATAGAGAGCGAAGGGGACCAAAACGGCGCGGACCACGAGGGGCAGGCGGCGCAGGCTGTCAGAGGCCGCGCCGAATTTTTGGCTCAACGCGCCAGAAACGCCGCCCAAAACGGGCAGGTAGATCAACGCGACGACCAGCGAAGCGGAGAGTACAAAAATCAATGTGACCGGCAACATGCCCATAAATTGCCCCGGCACGCCCGGCCAAAAGAGCATTGGCAAGAAGGCACAAAGGGTCGTGGCGGTGGAGGAAACAATCGGCCAGAACATGCGTTTGGCTGCATCGCCGTAGGCCTGCATTGGCCCGGCGCCCTCAGAAATGCGTTTATCGGCGTATTCGACAACCACAATGGCCCCATCGACCAACATCCCCACAGCCAAAATCAGCCCGAACATGACGATGTTTGAAATCGAAATTCCCATAACCGCCAGAAAGGCAAAGCAAAGCAAAAACGAGGTGGGAATGGCAAACCCCACCAAAAAGGCGGGACGCGGGCCCAGCGCAGCCAGAACCACAATCATCACCAGGGCGATGGCAGTGAGGACTGAGCCTTCCAGCTGTTTGACCATACTGTCCACATTCCGCGATTGATCGTTGGAGGTGCTGACTTGGATGGCATTTTGCAGCTCGACGGGCCAAAGCGCAGTTTGTTTTGCCACTTCGTCGCGAACCAGATCAGCCGTGTCGATCAGGTTGAAGCCTTTGCGCTTGACGACCTGAATGGCGACGGTGGTTTCGCCATTAAAGCGGGCCGTGCCGGTGCGATCGGCGAAGGTCAGGCGAATGTCGGCGATATCGCCGAGGGTCACAACCCGGTCACCATTGATCTTGACCGGCAGAGTGTAAACGTCGACAGGCGCGTCAAAGGAAGAGGGGATCTTAACCGAAAAGTTGGAGTTTTCTGTGTCAACAGAGCCGGCGGGGATCAGTTGGTTGTTGTTGACCACCACGCCAATCAGTTCGCCCGCCGTCACATTATAGGACTCCAACTTTAATGGGTCGATCAAAACTTCCAACATCTCGTCGCGGTGCCCGGTCAACCCGGCGCTCAAAACTGGTTCAAGCCCTTCAATCCGATCCTGAAGATCCTGCGCAACCTTCAGCAGTGTGCGCTCAGGTACGGATCCCGACAGGGAGATGATGATGATCGGAAATTCGGAGAAGTTAAACTCACTGATCGAATAGGTATCGCCGCCATTGGGGAATTTGGTTTGCGCATTGCCCATGCGGTCGCGCACATCGGCGATGATTTTGGTCTTATCCCACCCAAACTCAAACTCCAAAACGACGTTGGCATAGCCATCCACAGCCGTGGCGGTTAACTTTTTGAGCCCATCCAAATCCGACAGTTCTGTTTCCATTGGCTTGATGAGGAGTTTTTCGCTGTCTTCCGCTGAAATGCCTTGAAATGGCATCGAAATGATAAGAGCGGGGATTTCAATATCTGGTTCGCCTTCCTTGGGCAAAACCGCATAGGCAAAGGTGCCCACCGCTAACGACAGCATAATGAAAGCCAGCACCATGCGAGCGCGGGCTATGGCCCAATCGACCAAACCGGTCATTGTGTTGCCTCCGCAATGGTGGGATCGACGATCACCCCATCTGTAACAAACTCTTGGCCAACAACAATTACATTCGCCTCACGCGGCAGTCCGGCAACCCAAACCCCTTGCGCGGTGTCGCGGATCAAGGTGACTGGGACGAAGCGCACAGTATTGGCATCGCCCAATATCCGAAGCCCCAAAGTGCCATTGTCATTCAGGGTTAAAGCGGAGCCTGGCAAAAGATGCGCCAGCGTGCCTTGGGCCGAAATTGTAATATCCGCGGTTTGCCCGGCGCTGACGCTTAGATCTTCATTGGGGACGGTGACCTCTATTTGGAATGTGCGCGTGACCCTATCGGCTGAGCGCGAAATGAAGCTCACCTCTCCAAAAATCTTGCGTCCATCCACCAATCGCGCTTCCGCCTTGGCGCCGATTTTCACATGTTGCACTGCCATTTCTGGTACAAATCCCACAAGTTTAATCGGATCGAGCTGTAAAACCGTGGCGCAAAGACCGCCAGGCTGCAAAAGACTGCCCAACTCGGCCGTGTCCGATTCCAAAATGCCATCGAAAGAGGCGCGTATGACCAGACGTGAAATTTCTTTTTGCGCTAAAGCGACCGCAGCTTCGGCTGACTGGATGCCGGCGAGCGTTGATTGCAAACCCGACTGCGCCGCAGCCACGCCAGCGTGGGCGGTTTGCGTCGCCGCTGTGGCGCTGGCCACACGCGACTCAGAGGCAAAGCCGCCCTGTGACAGTTTCTCAGCTGCCCGATCATTGATTAAGGCCTCTTGCAAACGGGCCTCGGCCTCGATGACGCGGGCCTCCGCTTCGGGCACCCGCGCGCGTGACTCGGCCAAACGTGCTTCCGTTTCTGCTAAGGACACGCCTCGCGTGCCGGGGTCAATTTCACACATTGGTTGATCGGCCCGCACAGTGGCCCCCTTGCGCAGAGGTCGAGAGATGATGCGGCCGCTGGTTTCTGCGCGCAAATCGACCTGGCGTGTCGCGCGCGTCTCGCCGCGGACGGTTACGGCGCTGTCGACATTCTGTGCGATGGAGGGCAAAATCGCCACTGATACAATCGGTGCGCTGTTTTGGGAGGGGGCCGCTGTGGATTCCGCCTCGGTAGCCGGCTGGGCCGCCATTTCGGGCGTCTCGCGTTCATCGGTGCCAAAGCTCAGCAGAAAATCTCTTTGAAAAACGAACAAGTATATGACTGCGGCTACCAAAATGGCTGTCAAAATTGGAAAAATGCGCATGCGTGCCTCTCGTGCCGGGAATTTATTAGCGGTTCCGTTCGTGCCGCCTATCTATGCCAATTTTGCTGAGGCACAAGGGAGCCAGTGTGAAATATGCGCTGAAAATCAGCGAAATGGGCGGCATATCCGAGTATTATTCACATGTTTAACAATTCTTAACCTTCAAAGGGCTTGTGGGATACGGATGGTTTTGCCTATACATCGTGAAAATAGATAGAGGCTGGCAAATGTCTAATACCGATAGTTTTATTGACGAAGTCACAGAAGAGGTGCGCCGGGATCGCTTGTTTGGCTATTTTCGTCGCTACAGCTGGATTCCTGCGGTTGTGATCGTCGCCCTTGTGGGAGGCACTGCCTATAACGAATGGTCCAAAGCGCAAGTGGCACAGGTGGCCCAGGCGCGCGGTGATGCTTTGCTGGACGCTTTGGAGCTTGAAGATCTGGCCGAACGTAAGGTGGCTTTGAATGCAATGGCCCGTGAGGGCGAGGATGCGCTTGTGGCCAAATTGTTGGCGGCGGGCGTTGATGCAGAGCAGGCAACGGATCAGCTCAAATCGGTCGCCAATGACGACACGCAGCCCCAATACATCCGAGATGTCGCCCGCTTGAAAATGGCCAGCACAGATGGTGCTGTCTCTGTCGAAGAGGCGGCGGTGATCCTTGTGGAGTTGTCCGAGCCTGGTGGGCTTTATCGCAATGTGGCGACGGAACTTTTGGCGGCGCTGGAGTTGCAGCGCGGCGATACAGAAGCTGCGCTGGCGCTTTTACAAGCCCATATCAAAGATGCCGATGCAAGTTCGGAGCAAATCCAGCGCATGGCGGAATTAATCGTGGCTCTTGGGGCAATCCCGGAGTTGGCAAATTAAACTTTTTCTATTAATGTTTTGTTAAAATAATAACAAAGCTGAATTCGGCAAATCGGAGCAGGAGACACGCATGGGATTAAAAGCCGTGCTCTATATCGGACTTTTGGGCTTGGGCGTCGGGTGCTCCAACAGCGATCCGCGTTTGCAAGGGGAGCGTCAACTGCTTGATGGCACGGTTTTTGTGGAAACCGACGCGCGCTTTTTGGCGGAAAACCTGCCTGATTTGAGATTGCCGCAACCGCAACCTGTGCCAGCTTGGACCCATCAAGGTGGCAACGCTCAACATATTGCCACGCATGCAGAGCTGCCCGCAGAGCTGACATTGCGCTGGTCGCGCCAGATTGGTGCGGGAGATGCCAAACGCCATCAAATTTCCGCCGCACCTGTGGCGCAGGCCGGGCAGCTGTATACGATTGACAGCCAATCGATGGTAACAGCGCTTGATGAGACCGGTAGCATTCTTTGGCAGACGAAACTTGGGCGCTCATCTGATCAGTTGACAGATGCCTCCGGTGGTGGGTTGGCTGTGCGTGGAACGCAGCTCTTCGTCACGACGGGGTTTGGCACGGTTGTCGCCTTGGACACCGCGTCCGGTGCTCAGCTTTGGTCTCAAGATCTGGCAAGCTATGGTGGCGCTTCTCCAACCGTCTATGAAGATTTACTCTATATCGCGGCCCGAGATGGAGCGGCTTGGGCCATTGATACCACCAATGGCCGGACAGAGTGGCAACTCGCCGGTCCGACGGTTGCGGCCAGTCACACCGGTGGGCCGGGACCGGCCGTTTCGGACAAATATGCAGTCTTTCCTTTTGGCTCGGGCGATGTATTGGCCTCCTTCCGCAGGGGTGGGCTGAGGTCCTGGAGCTCTGGTCTTTCCGGGGCTCGCTTGGGCCTGGCCTCAACGCAGGTGAGAGATTTGACAGGCCAACCGGTTATTGAGGGCGCATCTGTCTATTTGGCCAGTTCCGTGGGCCGCATGGCGGCGGTCGATCTCAACTCGGGGCTGCGGATTTGGACCGCAAAACAGGGCAGTCAAGGTCATATTCTCGTAGCCGGTAGCGCAGTTTTCGCAGTCAGTGATGCCAGTAACTTGATCCGCCTTTCCAAAGATGACGGGACATTGATCTGGTCCACACCTTTGCCAGAATTCACGAAAAAGCGCGTGAAATCCCGTGCAAAAATTCATGCCCACTATGGTCCAATCTTGGCGGGGGGGCGTTTGATCTTAGCGTCATCTGATGGGCTTATCCGGCAGTTTAACCCGGCTGATGGGACGTTAGTCTCGACGGTCGAATTGCCTGGTGGTGCGGCCAGTGCGCCGATAGTTGTGAATGGCGCGCTCTACGTTTTAAATACCAAAGGTGATCTACTGGCTTTCCGTTGAACAAAACTTGGTGTAACGGTCGCCTCTAATCAACCGAAAGTGGGCCCGTATGTCCTTTACTCTGGCTATTGTTGGCCGTCCAAATGTTGGAAAATCCACGCTGTTCAACCGTTTGGTGGGGCGCAAGCTCGCTTTAGTGGACGATCAGCCGGGGGTGACGCGAGATCTGCGTGAAGGCGAAGCGCGTTTGGGGCATTTGAAATTTACCGTGATTGATACGGCCGGATTGGAAGAGGCCACAGATGAAAGCCTGCAAGGGCGTATGCGCCGCTTGACAGAGCGGGCGGTCGGCATGGCTGACGCTTGCCTGTTTATGATTGACGCCCGCGCAGGTATCACGGCCACAGATGAGGTGTTTGCCGATATTTTGCGCAAGAAAAATGCGCATGTATTTCTTGCCGCCAATAAGGGCGAGGGCCGCGCGGCTGATGGTGGGGTCATTGAAGCCTATTCGCTGGGACTGGGTGAGCCTTTGCGCTTATCTGCGGAACATGGCGAGGGCATGAGTGAACTGGCGACAATGCTGGCCCCGCTGATTGATGCCGCTGAGGAGAAAGCCAAGGAAGAGGCTCCGGAGGTGGATATTGATTTGCCAGAGGGCGATGAGCAGGAGGAATATCGCCTGCCAACCGTGCAAAAACCGCTGCAAGTTGCGGTCATCGGACGGCCAAATGCGGGGAAATCTACGCTCATCAATAAAATCTTGGGTGATGATCGCCTATTGACCGGACCCGAGGCCGGCATCACGCGGGATGCGATTTCGTTGACCCTGGATTGGGGCGGCGTTCCGACGCGGATTTTTGACACCGCCGGAATGCGCAAAAAAGCCAAGGTGCAGGCCAAACTGGAAAAACTATCGGTCAGCGATGGGCTGCGCGCGGTAAAATTTGCCGAGGTTGTCGTGGTTTTGCTCGATGCCGATATTCCTTTTGAGCAGCAAGATCTTCGGATTTCGGATCTGGCAGAACGCGAGGGCCGCGCGGTAGTATTGGCGGTAAATAAATGGGATCTTGAGCCGGAAAAACAGGCGAAACTCCGCGTGCTGCGCGAATCTTTCGAGCGGCTTTTGCCCCAGTTGCGGGGCGCGCCTTTGGTGACGGTATCCGCCAAGACTGGCAAAGGGCTTGATAGGTTGCAACAGGCGGTGATGCGGGCGCATGAGGTGTGGAATCGCCGTATCCCCACAAGCCATCTCAACCGCTGGCTGGCTGGCATGGTTGAGGCGCATCCGCCCCCGGCGCCCGGCGGGCGTCGGATAAAGCTGCGCTATATGACCCAAGCAAAAACGCGGCCACCGGGCTTTGTCGTGATGTGTTCCTATCCGGATAAAATCGCAGAAAGCTATTCGCGCTATCTCGTGAACGGGCTGCGTGAAGATTTCGACATGCCGGGCACGCCGATCCGGGTGTGGATGCGCGGGCAGGGCGATCAGAACCCCTATAAGAACAAAAAGAAATCCACGCCATCGCGGTTGCGAAAGCATTTGGACAAAAAACCCTTTAAATAGGGTTTTTGCCAGATCTTAGCGGCTATGCCTTGAATGTTGCGGCTTAGAGCAACTGCGCTGACATGCTCTAAGCTAGGGTTCCGTCTGCGGCGATCTTGGTGGCATTGCCCATGTGGGGGCGTAATACTTTCGGGATAGCCACAGAGCCATCGGCCTGCTGACCATTTTCCAGCACAGCAATTAAGCACCGCCCCACCGCAAGGCCCGAGCCGTTCAATGTATGAACGAACTCTGGCTTTCCGCCGCCTGCGGGGCGAAAACGCGCATTCATGCGGCGGGCCTGGAAATCTCCGCAAACCGAGCAAGAGCTGATTTCGCGATAAGCATTCTGTCCGGGCAACCAAACTTCGATGTCATGGGTGCGCCGGGCACCAAAACCCATATCTCCAACGCAAAGCGCAACGGTGCGATAGGGTAATTCCAAGCGCTCCAATATCCCTTCGGCGCATTTGGTCATACGGTCAAGCTCCGCGCGGGAGTGATCAGGATGGGTGACAGAGACCATCTCCACCTTTTCAAATTGATGCTGGCGCAGCATCCCCGCGGTGTCGCGCCCCGCGCTGCCGGCTTCTGACCGAAAACACAGAGAATGGGCCGTATAGCGGCGTGGCAGCTGGGTTTCCTCTAGGGTGAGGCCAGCGACGATATTGGTTAAGGTCACTTCTGAGGTTGGGATCAGCCACCAGCCATTGGTGGTTTGATAACTGTCTTCGGCAAATTTCGGCAATTGCCCGGTGCCACGCATGGCCTCATCGCGCACCAGGACGGGTGTATTGGTTTCGGTCAAACCATTTTCATTCACATGGGTGTCGAGCATGAACTGCGCCAATGCCCGGTGCATGCGGGCGATGGCACCGGAGAGAATTACAAAGCGGCTGCCGGATATTTTTCCTGCGGTTTCAAAGTCTAAACCGGCTTGCGTGGCGGGCAGATCAAAGTGTTCTTTCGGTGCAAATTCAAAGCTCGCCGGCGTGCCCCAGCGGTTAATTTCGACATTATCGGCTTCATTGGTCCCATCGGGCGTGTCCTCATAGGGCAGGTTGTCAATGCCCATCAGCACATCTGTCAGGGCCTCGTCCTTCGCCTTGGCCTGCTCGGTTAGATGTATCACTTGCGCCTTTTTTTCACTGACCAAGCCGCGCAGCCGCTCGAATTCGGCCTCATCACCTTTGGCCTTGGCGGCGCCAACCTGTTTGCTAGCGCTGTTAATTTCAGCTTGAGCGGCCTCCGATTCTTGGATGCAAGCCCGGCGTTCTGAATCCAGAGCTAGGATCTGAGACGAGACCGGCGCTTTGCCACGGCGCGCGAGGGCGGCGTCAAAGGCAGCGGGGTTTTCGCGGATCGCACGGATGTCATGCATCTCTTATCTCCTAAATCAAGAATCACTGGCCTGTTTATGCCGAAACCTGAGCGGAGGGTCACGGGACAATTTTACCATTTGGTTGCGGGGTGAAATGGCGCTGCAACACTGGTTGAGGCAGAGCTTGCAAAAAAACGGCAAACTTACCAGCAGGACGCCCACAGTCCCTTGCAAAGTGGCCCCCTAAACCATAGGTTCCGCCAGAACTTGCGGCGCGGTGCCGTGTGACGAATTATATGGGGTCATTATGGACACTTTAAGCACATTCATGTTTCCGATGCTCATCATCGGTATTTTCTATTTGTTGGTATTCCGCCCGCAGCAAAAGAAGATGAAAGAACATCAAAACATGGTGAACAGCCTGGCCAAAGGCGATGAGGTCGTGACGGCCGGCGGCTTGATCGGTAAAGTGACGAAAGTCAAAGCGGACAGCAATGAAATTGAAGTTGAGCTTGCCAAAGACATACGCGTGAATGTGGTACAAGCCACCATCGCCGATGTGCGCAGCAAGTCCAAGCCTGCCAGCTAAACCCTTCAGCGCGTTAAGACAGGCCTGAGGCCGGGAGCTAAGAGATGTTGCATATCGAAGGTTGGAAGCGGGTCGTGATTTGCGCGACCTGCGCGCTTGGTCTCCTTTTTGCCCTGCCCAATGGCTTCTACGGCCAAGTTGAATCTTACAATGATGCCCAAGAGGCGGGGCAGGAGGCCACAGGCTGGCCGTCTTTCCTTCCGTCTGGGTTGGTCAACCTCGGACTTGATTTGCGGGGTGGCGCGCATTTGCTCGGCGAGGTGAAACTCGCGGAAGTCTACACCACTCGGCTTGAGGGCTTCTGGCCAGAAGTGCGCAATGCCCTGCGCAACGAGCGCGCGACGATCGGTGCGATCCGCCAGCAAGAGGGCGGTGCGGGCGAGCTGGTGGTGCGTATTGGCAATCCTGAACAAATGGATCGCGCCATAGAAGTGGTGCAAACTTTGGCGCGCCCTGTGACCTCCCTCACCGGTGGGATGACAGATGACATTGTCGTGACGGCTCTTGGAGATAATTTGATCGTCACCCTGTCAGAGGCCGAAAAATTGGCCACTGATGAGCGGACCATGGCGCAATCGCTGGAGATTATTCGCCGCCGGGTGGATGAAGCGGGCACGCGCGAGCC
>Ga0209715_1000330_pt1 | contig 42209 bp, 43 predicted proteins | sample COGITO_mtgs_1205_2_FD_184809 | JGI IMG/M metagenome (GOLD analysis project Ga0209715, IMG submission 184809) | Pelagic marine microbial communities from North Sea - COGITO_mtgs_120503 (SPAdes) (version 2) | ecosystem: Environmental > Aquatic > Marine > Epipelagic ... | reverse complement strand
ACTTCCATAGATTAATTTTTTATGCATATTATCCTTTAACAAGATCAGATTGAAATAAAACAAGAATTTATTTTATATGAATAAAGAAAACGCAAGTAAACTGTGGAAAATGATCCAGGAAGCTGGCGATTATTTGGGGGAATAGAGGTTCAACCTATCCTACACTCACCTACACTATTCTACAGTACTTATGCGGATATTAAAAAGTTAACTTTAAATAAATCGCTTAAAGACTCATCAATTTAATTAAAAAACTCGATCTATAACTCGATAATAAATAGATAAATCAAATAGCCATTTTTAAAGCAAATAGACTCATGGTTCAGGATTTGTTAGTCTTGGATTATGAAAAAGATTTTAGGGATTATAATTCTGAGTTTTTTGTTGAGTGGGAATGCTTATGCTGAGACTGAAAAAGAATTAAAAAATAAAATAGGCATACTTGAAGATTTAAAAGAAAATTTAATAACTCTTAACGAGGGTCAAAAAGGAACACAGAAAAACAGATGTAATAGACCTCCATTAAAAAATATAAATTTTACTGTCGTTATGACTGAAGATGGTAAAAAGTGGGGTTGCTTATCGGGTGATTGTACTAATGGTGAAGGAGAGTTTAAAGATGCAAATGATTTTTATTATATTGGTAATTTTAAATTTGGAAGGTTGGATGGTAAGGGTGTGATTAAAACTAGAGTTTTTCCATCCACAGGAAAAAGGACTATAATTACAGGAAGTTTTATAAATGGTTGTGCTCAAGGAAAAGGACAAATACGATCATTTAAAGGAAAGACTTATAATGGCTCCTTTATAGATTTTAAGTTTTCTCCTAATATGTAACTAATGAAAAAATTTTTAATTTTTATTACTTTAAGTTTATTTAATTTTAGCATTTCATTTGCAGAAAATTATTTAAATTTAAAATCATTTAATGATCTTATTTATGGAAAAAACATATTGGATATAAGATGTTTTGATACTGTTCAGGGATATGCTTATATAAAACATGATAGAATTGATTTTAATAAAAAAATTGTAGTTATACCAAATTATAAATTACCCTTCGATAAATCATCATCAGACTTAAAAATTAATTATATGGGTAACTTACTTGATAGTTATAGCTTTTATAGTTTAAATTTAAAAACTTTAATCTTAGAAGAAAAATATATAAACAAAAAAGATTCAAAAAGATTAAATATAAAAAAGAAAATAAAGAATAAAAAAGATGCTTTTAAAATCTTTGATAGTATCGAGCCGACTTTCACTAGAAGTTTCGAATGTACAGAATTTTGGGGATTTAAGTTAGAAGATTTTGGCAAAAAAATTCATGAGTCTATATTAAATGAAGCTTCTAGTTTAAGTAATAAGCCTAGATGTAAAGGAACTGGAATATTGGGACCAGATGATCCAAGTATTAATTGGAATAATTGTGTGGGGTTTAAAAAATTAAATTATGGTTATTATATTGGAGAATTTGAAGATGGATATCTTGAAGGACAAGGAATAGAATTCAAACGAATTGGGAAGACAATTTCACAGATATTCGTTGGTAATTTTAAGGAAGACAGTCTTGATGGTTTAATTACAGGTTTTCATGATGTTAATACTTATGACGAAAACATTGATGATCCTAATAATAGAAAATCTTGGAAGACCACTACAAAATATATTGAAGGAGAAATTGATAGTTATATTGGAATAACACAGCTAAAAACACAAAGATAATAAAAGAGAGATGAATGAACAAACTTTTAAATTATATATTTTTAACTTTATTTATTAGTGCTAACTCTTTTGCAGATTTAAAACCACTATATCCAAAAAAATATGAGACAGGGACTAAAGAATATGTTCAAGAATATTGTCCTGGATTTAGCTATGGAAAAAATCAATGTATAGATAGCTTAAATATTGCACTTAAAAATGGATATAGAGTTACTAATACATTCAAAGAAGATAAATTTATTATTTATATGATCAGAAAAACAAACAAAATTGCGATGTGCAAAGTTAATATTAAAGGTGCATATTCATATTGTGAATTAGTAAATTAACATGAAAAAGATTATTTTATTAATTTTATATTTCTGCTGCTCAAGTGTTGTAGCTTTGGCAGATACTAATTTTAAAAAAGAATATAACTGCATTTTACAACGTGACTCTGGTGAAAATAATATAAATACTCCTCTTAAAATTTTAAAAAAATATGATGATGGTTTTACTATTTTTTCATTTGAGAATAATGATAAAGATGAAATTAAAGTTTTTGGTAAGATGTATGATGACGATAAATTATTTGGAATTCTTTATGACAAAGTTGATTTCACAGTAATTGTGGGACATTTTATAAATTTAAAAAAAAAGACATATAATACTGTTATGTTTTCTGTTGAAGAAAATATGCCATTCCCAATAACAGGGACTCAAAGTAAATATATTGTTGAAAATTTATACTCTGTGTCGCCAAAACAAAACACTGATACTTCAGTAAATCTTACTAAAGAAGAGCTTTCTAGAGAAAAGGTTATATTTGAATATAATGATAATAATATTTTAAAACTTCTAAATGAAAGTAATGTTCTTTTTGTATTTAAGCACTTATGCGAATAACTAGCCACACCTCAAGGTTATTTAAAAATATTTTTAAAAGATGAATAAATCTATATTCAAAAAACTATTAATAACAGAATTAGTATTGATAATTATTACAATTTGGAAAATGATATTTTATCCATACTCTTTGGCACCTGAAGATTTAAAGAATGCTATGATCATGTATGATGAATTAGCACCACTGCCTGATAACTTTGTAACTATAATGATATTTATAATGTTGATTGGATATTTTTACTCTATACTTCTCTTATTTAGATTTAGAAAATTTGGTAGACAATTATATGTTGCTACATCTGCTCTAACATTATTATTTGTATTTTCAAATGGTTATATGGTTTTTGATTCATTGGAGTATTTGCTGGATGGTTTTAGTTTAATTCTAACTGGATTTATTATTTCAAGCTCTTATTTTTCTAAACTTGAAAAAGAATTTAAATAAATAGCCACGCCTCAGGCTTATTGAATTTGGCTATAGGATTTTATAGGATAACTCGATAATAACTCGATAATGAAGAGATAAATCAAGGATTGGACTTTTGTGAATAAAGAAAACGCAAGTAAACTGTGGAAAATGATACAGGAAGCTGGCGATTATTTGGCTGGTCAATTACCTGACCACCCAAATCACCCTAAGGGTCGTAACCCCTACGCACATATTGCAATTTGTGTCAAAGAAAAGTTTGAGAACTCTTATAAGGATATTCCTGATGAACAGTTTGATGAGGTTATAAAGTATATTGAGTTTCTTAAAAAAAACCCTAGTTAGTTTTTTTAGAAATTGTTTCTAAAAGTTGATCTACATCACTTTCTTCAGTATTCCATGCTGTAACAAGTCTAACGGCTTTACCATCAAGTTCTTCCTCATTCATTTTATAACCTTCTGAATTCAGGTGTTCAATGATTGCTCTTGGAAATTTCACAAATACTTCATTTGCATGTGTCGGGTAAGCTAATTCAATTTTTGGATTTGCATTTAGTCCTTCACTTAATTTTTTTCCCATTTTATTTGCATGTTTTGCGTTCTTTAACCAAACGTCGTTTGAAATATAAGCATCTAGTTGGGCTGAAACAAATCTCATTTTTGATAATAAATGTCCTGCCCTTTTCATTAAAAAAGAGAGATTGCCTACAAGCTCTGGTTTGAAGAATATAATCGCTTCAGCAGCCATACAGCCATTTTTTGTTGCTCCAAAAGATAAAACATCTATCCCAGATTTCCACGTCATTTCAGCTGGGGTTGCACCTAAGGACACTAAAGCATTGGCAAATCTAGCTCCATCCATATGCATTTTTAAATTATGTTTGTGAGCAGTATCTGAAATCTCTTTTATTTCATCTAGTTGATAAGCTTCGCCTGTTTCACATAATTGAGTAATGCTCACTACAGATGGTTGGGTATGGTGTACCACACCAATACCTCCAATACTTTCAGATAATTCTTTTGGTGTAATTTTTCCATCAATACCATTAAGTGTTACTAGTTTTGCACCGCCAGTATAAAACTCTGGCGCACCACATTCGTCTGTGTTGATATGAGATAACTTGTGACAATAAATATTACCAAATACTGGAGTTAATGCTGATAAAGCCAAAGCATTTGCTGCTGTACCAGATGCAGTTGGGTAAACTACTACTTCTTTTTCAAATATTTTAGAGAATTTTTCTTGTAAAATTTTGGATAAATCATCATTGCCATAAGGAGCGCTGTCTCCATCATTTGCTTTTAAAATTGAATCTAATACTTCTGGGCAAGCACCAGTTACGTTATCTGATGCGAACTTAATTCGCTCTCTTTTTGTTTTAATTTTTACCATAACTATTGTTTAGGAAAATAATCTTTTAATTCACCTTCTCGATAAACATCTGCTGTACAACAGTGAAGTCCTCCACCAAATGCATAAGCATCTCTCATATCTACTGGTAATACTTCCATTCCTAGTTTGTCTAATTGTTCTGCTTGATATACTTCACTTTTTTCTACACAAACTGTCTTAGGATCTAATACTAATACATTCATAGATAACCAAGTAGAAGAATAACACAATGGTGGTGGCTCATTGTGTGCAGGTTGTGCAGAGTCAATTATTTCCCATCCATTATCTTCAAATAGTTTTCTTTGTTCTTTTGGTAGACGCCTTTGAGGATTATTAATTATTAAACCTTCTTTAATCGGTGTAAATGTTGCATCAATATGAATTGGATAAGGATCTCCTGGAAAATTAACTGCATGAACTCGATGATCTTTATAATGTCTTTTAAGCCAGTCAATTCCTTTTAAGTTTGTTGTAAATCCATGCTGAACAACCAAATCTTTACCAAACCTCAAAACATCAGCAGCATCAAATAAAGGTTCTTCTTCTGTAGTTACAAAAAACTTATCTTCTGTCCACTCTAATCTTTTTTGAATTCCAATTTTATCTGACAGATAATCTTTTCTATAGTCTGCATCTGTTAATCTCGGTTTTGGTGCAGACTCATGCCTCATATTTGGATCATCATTATAATATTTTTTTAACAAAGGTCTGTAGCATAGATACTCAAACCATCTGCATCTGTAGCTCATTGTAGCCTCTAAAATTTCTTTGCCTACTGTTAATAAAACATCTCTTGGTGGCATGCAGCCAAACATTGTATCTGTTTCCCAATCAGGTGTTGAAGTTTTTTGATTAAAATCTATTGGGTCTGGTCTATCCACTTTGATGTTTCTTTTAATTAACATATTAGAAAAATCGTCAAGTAGCTGATTGGCTTTATCAACTGTATCTTTTGTTCTTGGACCGAATTGGCCTCTCATATCTGAATCTTCTGGAACTTTTGCGTCTAAAGCAGGTTCAGGAGCTGGTATACAGGTACCATCAGCCTTTCCTACGATCACATGTTTTAAAGGGTCCCATTCATTCCAGCTATTAACTATAGTTTTTTTTTCACTCATAATTTATGATTTAATAATATTATGCTCAGGGCCAAAAGGAAACTTGGTAATATTTTCTGCACTATTTTTTCCTATAACTAGAATATCGTGCTCTCTGTACCCTCCTGCGCCTGGAGTTCCCTCTGGTATCATAATCATAGGTTCCATAGAAACTACCATATTTTCCTCTAATACTGTGTCTATATCTTCACGTAGTTCTAATCCTGCTTCTCTTCCATAAAAGTGAGACAATACACCAAATGAGTGACCGTAACCGAATGTTCTGTAATGAAGATATCCAAGTTCAGCAAATAGCTCATTTAGTTCATGACAAATATCTGAACATTTTACTCCTGGTTTGATTAGTTCTAAGCCTCTTTTATGAACTTTAATATTTGCCTCCCATGCTTTTAACGAGGCGTCATCAATTTTATCAACGAAAAGAGTTCTTTCCAACGCAGTGTAATAACCTGAAATCATTGGGAAAGTATTTAAAGAAAGAATATCTCCAGAAATAAGTTTTCTAGAAGTTTTAGGATTGTGTGCACCATCTGTATTTATTCCTGACTGAAACCACACCCATGTGTCCATATACTCTGCATCAGGATAAGTTTTTGCTATTTCTCGTTCCATTTTATCTCTTCCTGCTATTGCGATTTCAAGCTCACTCTGACCCACTCTTATATTTTTTACTATTTCTTCACCACCAATGTCTGCAATTCTTGCACCATTTTTAATTACATCAATTTCTTCCGCTGATTTAATCATCCTGGTTTTCATTAACTCATTAGAAACATCAGTAAATACTGAAAATGTAAAAATAGAAGATAATTTATCTTTAACATCTAATGTAACATGATCATTTTCAATTCCTATTTTTTTTGGTGGTTCATCTCTTCCAATAATTGAAACTATTGCTTTTAAAAAATTATCTCTTTTCCAGTCAGTAAATATAACATTGTCGCAATGAGACCTTCTCCAGGGCTGACTTGCATCTATGTTTGCTGAAATTGTTGAAATTTTATTTGCAGTTACAACACATCCATAAGGTCTACCAAATGAACAGTAAATAAAACCTGTATAATAAGCAATGTTATGCATTGATGTTAAAATAATCATATCTAGATTATTTTTACTCATTATGGTTCTTAAATTGTTTACTCTTCTTTGGTATTCTTTTTCTGAAAAAGGAAGTTTGACCTTCTCTCCATTTTTTAATGTAAAAAAATCTGGTCTTTCCATCGTAATTAATTTAAAGCAATAAATCTTCTATTTGTCTTAATCGTTAGGCTATAATAGATAATAGACATAAAAAGAAAAAAACCACCGATAATAGTATTTGCGGATGGTACTTCATTAATACCAAACAAAGGTAACCAAACCCAAAAAATTCCTCCAATAACCTCAGTAAGTGAAAGTAAAGTTAATTCAGCAGCCGGTATAGCTCTTGAGCCTATTGAATATAAAATTAAACCTAAACAAACTATGGTTCCATGAAGTGAAAACATTGCTCCATTATAACTAGTTGAAAGTATTTGAGATTTACTGATTGCAATAAATGTTAATGCAACGATAACACAAAACAGACCAGCTACTGCTACTGTTGTAAATTTTGGTGTTTCTTTTCTCCACCTCAATGTTACGGAAAATATTGAAAAACCAATTGATGAAGTCATACCAAAAATTAAACCTATCAAAGAACTTTTTTCAGTATTGCCTAAAGCAATAATTATAATCCCAACAGTTGCAATTCCAATAGCTATCCAAACATTAAAAGATATTTTTTCTTTTAAAAATAAAAAACCTAAAAGTGCTGTAAAAAAAGGCATTGCTGCAAGGCAAAGTAAAGTTACAGCTGCAGAAGTATTCGTAATCGAGTAAATAAATGTAATCATCGCTATACCTAGGCCACAACCACCGATTAATCCTGAAACACCTACTTTAAGATAATTTTTAAGAAAGTTTTTTCCTTCCTCAAAATATAAATATAAATTAAGAACAATAAAAATGGTTAATCCTCTTGCAAATATATATTGCCATGGGGACTCGCCTGGTTGGTCCATATACCGAACCACTAGAGGTCCAAAAGACCATAATAATCCCGCAAAAAGTACTACAGGGATAGCTATTTTATCATTTTTTAATTCAAACATTATTCGATACTTACTTGTTATTGATTTATTCCACAATAGAAATGAATTAGTTTAAGAGATCATATTAGGCCCAATTGAAAAATAACAATCTATTAACTCCCCTTTTTTAAAGTGTGCTTTTCCTTGATCTAATAAGCCCCATATATTTGATTGAACAAGTGATTTAATTTTATACGACTCTTGTCCTTTTAAAACCTCTGCTATTAAATTTCCATCACTAGTTGAAGAGAGTCTAGATTTTACAAATCTTGTTATGTATTTATTTTTTATAAAATTATTTTTTAGTTTTGCCTTAAAAGGTTTTTCAATATCAGTGCCAAGAATATTTAAAAGATAAGGAAAAACAAAAAATCTAAAACATGCCGAAGAGGAGATTGGATTCCCAGGTAAACCAAATATAGCTTTTTCTGTATTCTTTAATTTTGCAAATAAAATTGGTTTACCAGGTCTAATAGAAACACCTTTGAAATAACCAGATAAATTAAATTTTTTAACAACAGAAGGTACAAAGTCATGTTTTCCTGCAGAGACTGCACCAGAAGTTATAATTATATCTATTTTTGATTTAATACTTTTTTCTATTTTTTTTTTAAAAACTTTTTCATCTTTATCTCTTAAAATTCCACCATCAATAAAATTAAACAAAAAATTATTTGATAACGATTTAATATAATGACTATTTGAATTTCTTACTTGCCAATCAGTTGTTATTTTTTTATTTGAAATTTCATTTCCTGTTGAAAAAAATAAAATATTTGGTTTTTTCTTAACTTTTATTTTTACCACTCCCAGAGTTTTTAATGCCATTACATGAGATGCCTGAATGATTGTTCCTTTTTTTATGATCAGATCTTTCTTTTTATAATCAGATCCTGCATGTCTGATATGTTGATTTTTTTTAATTTTTTCATTAATTATGATGTATCGTTTATTTTTTTTATTTGGATAAAAAATAATTTTTTCAATAGGAATAATTGTATCAAAAAACTTAGGTATGATCGCACCTGTCATTACCTCAACAGCATCAAATTTTTTTACTTTTTTTAATTTAGGGTTTTCTCCAGCGGATATAGTTTTTAAAATTTTAAAATTTTGAAAATTATTTTTATTAAGGTTTATTGTTTCTTTAGAATTAATTGCAAAACCATCAAAAGCAGCGTTAGTGCCTGCTGGGTAATTTACTGGAGAATAAATGTCTAATACATTTATTCGATTTAATGATTTTGATGAGTCAATTAATTCATCACTAATTTTTATTTTAGACAACTGCAAAATTTTTTTTGCTTTTTTATAATTAATCATTTTAGTTTTCGTTCAGTATTTTTTTTGCTATTTCAAAATCTTCTTTAGTATTTATATTAAAAAAAGGATCAATTTTCTTTACTTCTACATCAATAGTTTTTACACCAATTTTATTTGCCCACTCTTCAACTTTTCTATAATTATTTTTTACCAAATCATTTTCTAGTGTTTCTAATAAGTTAATTGACCAAAGACCAAAAATATTATGTCTTTTGTTGTTTGATTTAACAAAATATAACAAACTTTCATTTGTTGTAATTTTTTTTTTATATTCTTCAATAAATGACGTTTCAAAAAAAGGTGTATCTGATGGAAACGTTGCAATCCATTTGAATGTTTTTTTATTTTCTTTAATCCACTTCATTGAACTAAGGACTCCAGCCAAAGGACCAAAATTTTCAAAACAATCCTCAATTATTGTTATTCTTTTTGTAGTTTGTATTTTCAATGGATGGCTTGAGACAATTAATGTTTCATTAAATTTATTATTAATTTTAGACAAAACATGCTCCAATAATGTTTTGTTTCCAAGTTTAATGTTATTTTTATCTTCACCAAATCTTCTTGATTTTCCTCCTGCTAGCACAACACCTAAAATATTGTTATCTTCCATAAATAAAATATAAAACATTAATCTTTTAATTAAAGAATTATAATGGACTTAGAAATTTTAGAAATAGCATCTAATACTGAAAATAACAAAATCATCAAAAATTATACACATCAATCTAAAAATAAAAATCCATTATGTGGTGATGAAATGGAAATTAGTTTGATAGTAAAAAATAATATAGTTGAAGATATGGGTTACCAATGTAAGTCCTGTATTTATTGCCAGGCTTCAGTAAGTTTACTTTCAAGATGGGCTGTGCATACCACAATAGATAAGATTTCAGAATTTGTCTCAAACTCTGAAATTTTCTTTAATGAAGATTTTGATCAGCTTAAAAAAATTAATATAAAAGATATAAAAGTTTTTAAAAAAATAATGAATCCAGAAAATATTTCTAGAAAAGAATGTTTGCTGCTTCCCTTTAAAACTCTTACAAAAGCTTTAAAACTTTAAAAAAAATATGCTAAATACAATAAAAGAAAATTTTATTAGAGCTCTATACGCTTTAATATTTTCGATTATTACGATTGCTTCTATTTCATTTTTAAGTTTTGAAACTCCATATGGATTATTTTTAGTAGGATCATTTGGATCCTCTATGGTTCTTCTCTTTGGTTATCCAGAAAGCCCTTTTGCTCAACCAAAAAATGTTTTCTTTGGACACTTAGTAACGTCGGTAGTTGGTGTAATGATTTTGAAATTTCTGCCAATTGATCTATTTTTACAAATAGCTTTTGCTGTAGGTCTTGGTATTTTTGTAATGATACTACTTGGTGTAACTCACCCACCTGCAGGAGGAAATCCAATTATTATAATTCTTGGCGCAGGTTCCTATAATTTTTTGCTTAATCCAATTATTTTTGGTTCAATAATAATTATTGTTTATGCAATTATCTTAAATCGTTTCATTTTAAAGAAAAACTATCCAACTAATTGGAGAAGTTAAAATTTTCGTTGTTTCAAATTTAGCCAGTTTAAATATACTCATCGAATGAATTCTAATTATAAAGTTTTAAAATCTAGATCTGGTCAAATTAAAGAGGTTGAGGATCAAATATCCATAGAAGAACCACTAGAAATAATTATTAAATATAAAGATCAAGATAAATGGTTTGAAAATACTATATCAATTACAATGAGAACTCCTGGGGATGATGAAGATTTAGTATGTGGTTTCCTTTTTAATGAAAGAGTAATTGAAAAAATTGATCATATAGAAAAAGTAGAAACTAGTGGTGAAAAAGTTGGTCAATATAAATTGCAAAATAAAGTTATTGTTACAATAAATAATTCAGAAAATATTGATATAGATAAAATCAAAAGAAATTTTTTAACAAATTCTTCATGTGGAGTATGTGGAAAAACATCTCTAGACACTTTAGAAATTATTAAAAAAGATAAAATATTAAAATCTATTCCAAAAATACATCATGAAATAATAATGAAATCACCAAACTTGTTAAGAAAAAAACAATCTGAATTTGCAAAAACAGGAGGAATTCATGCAAGCGGCTTATTTGATCATAAAGGAAATATTGTTGCCTTAAAAGAAGATGTGGGAAGACATAATGCTCTAGATAAATTAATTGGACATGCGTTAAAAAAAAATTTACTTAATAATAGTTCTCAATTTCTCACTTGTTCTGGAAGACTCAATTTTGATTTAGTGCAAAAGGCCCTTATAGCTAATATTGGCGTCTTAATTGGTGTGGGTGCGCCAACTAGTCTAGCTATTGACCTAGCTAATAAGTTTGACATGACATTAGTGGGTTTTGTAAAAGAAGACAGTTTTAATATTTATAGTAATAAAGAAAGAATTATAATAAAAACTTAAAAAATTTTAATAGGGTGAATTGTGTCAAAAAACATTAGTAACTTATCAGGAAGAATTGGATTAAAAAATAATCTATTTGAAAAAATTTCTGAAAGATCATTAAATTCCAAAGACTCAAGTGGTATCAAAGAAATTGCTGATGAATATAATATGGGAATATCTACTATTCATGGCGCTGAGAGTTTTTATGAATTTTTGAGACCTGCACATAGAGAAAAAAAGGCTTTTGTCTGCAATGGAAGTGCTTGCATGTGCTCAGGAACCCAAGAACCTTTAAAGAAAAAATTAAAAGAAAAACTAGGTGATGATAAAGTTGGAGAAATGTTTTGTCTTGGCCACTGTTATGAAAATCATGCTTTCCATTATGATGGAGAAAACTATGCTGGCAATGACATCAATAAAATTGATCAAATAATTAAAGGTGAAGATATTAAACAAGAAAAGTTTTTTTCTAAAAGTTTCGCATCTACTAGTTTTTTAATGGATGATAAACTTTCAAATTTAAATCAATTTAAAGATCTTTTAAATAAATTTATAAATACTGATAAACAAGAAATCATAAAATCACTTTTAAATTCAAATTTAACAGGTAGAGGTGGTGCTGGTTTCCCTACTGGAATGAAGTGGGATTTTTGTGGAAAAGCAAAATCAGAAAAAAAATATGTTATCTGTAATGCAGATGAAGGTGACTCTGGTGCATTTTCAGATAGATACCTATTAGAAGACCAACCACTAAAAGTTTTATTTGGTATGATCATCTGTGGCTATGTAATTGGTAGTGATGAAGGTGTTTTATATATTAGAGGTGAATATCCAAAATCAATAGAAGCAATAAATGGGTCTATTAATTCTTTAAAAGAAAAAGGTTTGCTTGGAGAAAATATTCTTGGTACAAATTTTTCTTTTGATCTAAATATTTGTATTGGACAAGGCGCTTACATATGTGGAGAAGAAACTGCTTTAATAGCTTCAATTGAGGGCCGTAGAGCAGAAGTAGATGTTAGACCTCCTTTTCCGGTTACAGAAGGACTTTATAAAAAACCAACTGTTGTAAATAATGTTGAAACTTTAGCTGCAGCTACTGGTATACTTATTAATGGATCAGAAAAATTTTCTTCAATTGGTAATAAAAAATCAGCTGGTACTAAATTAGTTTGTTTCGATAGTTTTTTTAAAAAACCTGGTGTCTATGAAGTTGAGATGGGAACACCAATGAAAAAAGTTTTAAATGACATAGGTGGTGGTTTTAAAGAACCTATTAAAGCATTACAAATTGGTGGGCCTTTAGGTGGGGTTGTTCCAATTGCAGAAGTAGAAAAGCTAAATCTAGATTTTCAAGAATTTTCTGATGCTGGTTTCATGTTAGGTCACGCAAGTATTGTGAGTATCCCTAAAGACTTTCCCATGGTTGAGTATATTCATCATTTATTTGAATTCTCAGCAGAGGAATCATGCGGCAAATGTTTTCCGGGTAGACTTGGATCTTACAGAGGAAAAGAAATGTTTGATCAAGCAAAGAATAAAACAGCCAAAATCCCATTAAAGCTATTAAATGAACTGCTAATAACTATGAAAAAGGGTTGTCTGTGCGCATTGTGTGGTGCGATACCTACTCCTATTATGAACATATTAAAGTATTTTGGTGATGAAATGAAAAATGATATGGTAAAAGATAATTAATGAGCTCAGAAAAAAGAAAAATTGCGTATATAGATGGTAAGCCATATGAAATTGGTCCAAACCACACATCCGTTTTAAAATTTGTTAAAAGTTATCTTGGAGAAAAAAAAGTACCCACTCTTTGTGATGATCCTAACTTAGCGCCTTATGGAGCTTGTAGAGTTTGTTCTGTTGAAGTAGCTTTAGTTAAAGATGGTCCAACTAAAGTTGTAGCCTCATGCCATACACCAGTTGGTGAAAACCAGCATATTTTTACTAACAATGAAAATTTAACAGAATTAAGAAAAAATATTGTTGAGTTGGTTTTGACTGATCATCCAATGGAATGTGGAACTTGTGAAGTCAACAACAACTGTGAGCTTCAAGATGTTGCTAATGACCTAGGTATATCTGATCATAGATACAATAGTCCAAAGCAACATAAAGGAATTCCTAGAGATACATCCCATGACTATATGAGGATGAATTTAGATAATTGTATTAACTGTGGAAGATGCGTTAGAGCATGTGATGAAATTCAAGGTTCATTTGTTTTAACTATGAGTGGCAGAGGTTTTGAGTCTAAGATTACAACTGATAATGATATGTTGTTTGGAGACTCTTCTTGTGTATCTTGTGGTGCTTGTGCTCATACTTGTCCTACAGATGCAATTTCAGATGTTTATCAGTCTAAATCTGTAGCTGTTGATGAAAAAGTTAGAACGACTTGTTCATATTGTGGAGTGGGTTGTAACTTGGAGGCTTCTATCAAAGATAATAAAGTTGTCGCTATAGATACTCCAAAAGAAACTGAAGTTAATGCTGGTCATACTTGTATTAAAGGAAGATATGCATTTGGGTTTTATGATCATCCAGACAGATTAAAAACTCCTTTAATTAAAAGAAATGGAAAATTTGAAGAAGCTTCTTGGGATGAAGCTTATGATTTTATAAAAAAAGAATTAAATAGAATTACTAAAGCAAATGGTCCAGATGCTGTAGCTGGTATTTCATCCGCAAGATGTACAAATGAGGAAAACTATGTTTTCCAAAAAATGATTAGAGCAGCAATTGGAACAAATAATATAGATTGTTGCGCTAGAATTTGTCATTCACCGACAGCATGGGGAATGCAACAAACATTTGGTACTGGTGCTGCTACTAATTCTACTGAAGATATTTATTATGCTGACTTATTTATGGTTATTGGAGCAAATCCAACAAATGCACATCCTGTAACTGGTGCGAAAATTAAACAACAAGTAATGAAGGGCAAAAAGCTAATTGTTTTAGACCCAATAACTACAGAACTTGCTAAGCTTGCTGATTATCATATTAAATTAAGACCAGGAACAAATGTTGCTGTATTGAATATGATGTTACACTTTATCATTAAATCAAAACTTTATGATAAAGATTTTGTAAGAGATAGAACTGAGGGGTTTGATAATTTTTTAAAAGAAATTGAAAGACAAGATGTTGATCACTTAGCTAAAGTTGCTGGAGTGGATAAACAAATGGTTAAAGAAGCTGCGATCGCATATGCAACAGCTAAAAACTCAATGGAATTCCATGGACTTGGTGTTACTGAACAAGAACAAGGCTCAAAAACAGTTATGTTGATTGCTGATCTAGCAATGATAACTGGAAATATTGGTAGACGAGGAGTTGGAGTTAATCCATTAAGAGGTCAAAACAATGTTCAAGGAGCAGCAGATATGGGTTGTCAGCCTCATCAAGGAGCCGGATACTTTGAAGTTGCTGATGAAAAAAATCAAAATTTCTACACAGAAAAATATGGTGTAGTTCACCCTACTAAAGCAGGTTTAAAGATACCTCAAATGTTTGATGGAGCAATAAATAAAAATGTTAAAGCTGTATGGATTATCGGTGAGGATATAGTTCAAACTGACCCTAATAGTGCGCACGTAGTAGATGCTATGAATTCACTTGAATTATTAGTTGTGCAAGAAATTTTTATGAGTGAGACCGCAAAACTTGCAACAGTAGTATTACCTGGAACCACTTTTTTAGAAAAAGATGGTACCTTTACTAACACTGAGAGAAGAATTCAAAGAGTTAATAGAGCGGTACCTCCTCTACCAGGAACTAAAACTGATGGCACAATAGTAACCGATATGATGCAAAAATTAGGCTTCAATCAACCAACTTATGATGCTGATCAAGTTCTGGCAGAAATAGCGGATGTAGTTCCTTTTTTCAAAGGGGTTACGAGAGAAAGACTTGGAAAAATGGGATTACAATGGCCAGTACAAGAAGATGGTACTGACACTCAAATCTTGCATGAAAAGACATTTAAACTTGGAAAGGGACAATTAAAAAATTTTGATTGGAAAGAGTCTACTGAAATTGAAACTAATAAGAAAGACTACCCTTTGATTTTAACAACAAGTAGAGTTCTTCAACATTATAATGCTGCAACCATGACAAGACGAACTAATAACATCAATATAGTTTCTGAAGATTTGTTATTGATTCATCCAAATGATGCAAAAAAAAGAGAAATAAATACAGGTGATATTGGTAGACTTTATTCAGGAAGAGGTGAAGTTGCCTTGAAAGTTGAAGTTACTGATAAAGTAAAAGAAGGAATTGTTTTTACTACTTTCCATTTTCCAGAACATATGGTTAACATGGTAACTGGCCATGGTAAAGATGAAGAAACTATGTGTGCAGAATATAAAGTTTCATCAGTTGAAGTGCAAAAAATCTCAAATCAATTTAAAACAGAAGTTAAACCAAAAGAAAATCAAGCTGAAGTTAATTAATCTAAGATGACCATCGGCTGGCGTTTTGACAATACCTACGCAAAACTTCCAGATACATTCAAAGAAAATATCAATCCGATTCCTGTTAAAGAACCAAACTTAGTAATTCTAAATAAAAAACTGGCAAAAAATTTGGACTTAGATTTTTCTAAAACAGACAAAAAAGAAATATCAAAAATATTATCTGGAAATATCTTACCAATAGGTAGTAATGGAATTTCACAGGCTTATGCTGGTCATCAATTTGGGCATTTTACAATGCTTGGTGACGGAAGGGCAGTTTTGATGGGTGAACATCTATCAAAAAAAAATGAACGTTACGATATTCAATTCAAAGGTTCCGGTAAAACTTCTTTTTCTAGAGGGGGTGATGGTCGTGCAGTTTTAGGACCTATGTTAAGAGAATATATAATAAGTGAAGCAATGCATGCATTAAAAATTCCAACAACTAGAAGTTTATCTGTTGTTAAGACAGGCGAAACCGTTAATAGAGAAAAACCTGAACAAGGTGCAATACTAACTAGAATTGCTTCAAGCCATATCCGTGTTGGTACATTTCAATATATTGCTGCAAAACAAAACATTGAAGAATTAAAATTGCTCATGAATTTTACAATCGATAGGCATTTTCCAGAAATTAAATCTTCAAATAATAAAGCTTTAGATTTACTTAATCTTTTGATGGAAAAACAATGCAATCTCGTAATAAACTGGATGCGAGTTGGCTTCATTCATGGGGTAATGAATACAGATAATATGACTGTCTCTGGCCAAACTATTGATTATGGCCCTTGTGCTTTTATGGATCATTATAATGCTAAAACTGTTTTTAGTTCAATCGATAAATTTGGGAGATACTCCTACTCAAATCAACCCAAAATTACAAAATGGAATCTTGCAAGATTTGCAGAGTGTTTAATACCTCTAATTGATAAAGATGAAGACTCTGCAATCAAGAAAGCATCTGAGGTAATTGATAATTTTGAAAAAATTTATGAAAAAAAATGGCTCAATATGATGAGAGATAAACTTGGTTTATTTGGTGAAGATAAAGAAGATAAAAAATTAATTAATGATTTATTAAATTGGATGGAATTAAATAAGATAGATTACACAAATACTTTCTGTTATTTAATGAATGTTAAAACTCCAGAGATTAATTGCTACAAAACAAATGAATTCATCCATTGGATAAATAGATGGAAAAAAAGATTAAATTTAAAGGAAAATTCCTCAAGCAAATATTTAGATTTAATGCGAAATTCTAATCCAATCGTAATTCCAAGAAACCATAAAGTAGAAGAAGCTTTAAATGCAGCAAATGAAAATAACTTAGAATTACTAGAAAATTTATTAATAGTTTTAGAGAAACCATATAATAATCAAGATAAAATCATTAATTTCAAATCACCCGCGCCACTTGGTAATAAAGAGTATCAAACTTTTTGTGGGACTTAGCTTTTAAAGAACATAGGGTTCAGGTCTTGCATTATTACCTAGAACTCTTTCGACTGAAAAATCACTTATATCAATCGTTTGATACGATCCTGTGGAAATTAATTCAGTAAGAGCTCTACCTATTCCAGGGGCTTGCATTAATCCCCTGCCTGTAAATCCTGAAGCCATATATACATTTTCGTATTTAGGGTGTTTACCAACCACTGCATTATTATCTAATTTGTTACAGTCATAATAGCCAGCCCAACCACCAGTTAGTTTTAATTCTTCAAAGGCTGGAATTCTTTGTGCTAAAGCAGGCCAAACTAATTCTTCAAAATCATTCCAAGCTGGTTCCAGATCTGTAGCATCAAATACTGAGTTGGGTGAACCCGCCAAATATTCTCCACCTTCTGGTCTCCAATAAACACCTGTTGTTAAATCACCTATCAAAGGCATTTCTTTAATGTATTTAGGGCACTTCACTCTAAATACAGTATGTTTTTGAGGAACAACTGGAATATCTTTTAATAGTGCTTTAGTCCAACATCCTGCTGCTGATATAATTGTCTTAGCATTGATATCTGAAATACTTTTTACTTCCCCTTTAATAAATTGTGCTCCTAACTCAATTGCTTTACTTTTTAAAGCGCTATGAAACATAAAAGGGTCAATCCAACCCTCACTTTGGTTGTCTGTATAAGTTGCTGTTTCAATACCTTCATTATTTATATACGGAAATATTTTTGATAATTCAGAACCTTTAATATTTTTGGTTCCTGCTTCACATTTTTCATGATTTTCTAAAGCTTTATATTGTTCTTCAGCATGTTCAGGACCAAACATTAATAAATAACCATTGGTAACCATACTTGCAGTAGGGTTTGGATTTTTTTCAGTTTTTAATAATTCAGGTATTTGAAAAATAAACTCTCTAGCAAACTTACCAAGTAAAATATTTTCTTTTTGAAAAAATTGTCTTCTAAATCCACCAAGTGATAATGGAAATGAAGCTGTTTTATAAGTTGGATCTCGCTCTATTACTTTAACTTTTCTACCTTCTTTAGATAAAAAATAAGCAGTTGCTGCGCCAATAATACCACCACCAATAATTACAACATCATCCATGATTAATTTAATAAGATTAAATTTATGTTTAAAGTTAGTGCAAAGCAACACCAGAGTAAATAAGGAATCATCAAATAATAACTGAGCATATTGACACGTTTAAATCTTACTATAAGTAAAATTATTAACACTATTAAAACTATTAATACCAGAAAAGCTAAAAATATATTGTGAAAAACAAAAAAAACTACACTCCAAGTTGTATTAAAGATTAGATGAATCAAATAAATATAAATTGTATTTATATCTTTATTTTTACTATGCCAAAAAAACCAAATAGCGATAGTCATCATTAAGTATAATGTTGTCCAAACAGGAGCAAAAATCCAATCGGGCGGACTAAAAGAAGGTTTTGTAATTGACGAATACCAAGGTTCTTTAAAACCGATAGTTGCTAAAGCACCAATGACAGATGCTGAATAAGTAACTGTAGCAAACAATACAAAAGATATAATTTTGTTTTTTAACATTTTTTGGATTATACATTAAAATATGAATGATAAAAAAGTTATTTGGATTACTGGAGCTAGCAGTGGAATTGGCAAAGCTTTATCGATAAAATTTGCTCAAGAAGGATGGATAGTTGCTGCTTCAGCAAGACGTGAAGGCTTGCTTCAAGAATTGAATAGAATAAATAAAAATATTCATTCCTTTCCATTGGATGTTACTAATCCTGAGCAATGTAAAAAAGTTTTTGAGAATATTATTAAAAAGTTTAGCGACATAGAAATTTCCATATTTGGTACTGGAATACATGATCCTAATTCTGAAAAAAAATTTAATTTAGAAAAAATTAGGGAAATTATGGAAGTTAATTATTTTGGAACTTTGAATTCTATTAACTCTGTTTATGATTACTATAATGATAAAAAAAGTGGTCAAATATCTGTAATTTCCTCAGTTGCTGGATATAGAGGATTGCCTGCTGCTGGCGCCTACTGTGCCTCGAAGTCTGCATTAACAAGTTTCACTGAAAGCCTTCGATTTGAAATGACGAGAAAAAATGTAAGAGTTTCTCTTGTAAGTCCAGGTTTTATTAAAACTCCTATGACTGATCAAAATGATTTTCCAATGCCAATGATAAAATCTCCTGAATTTGCAGCTGAGCAAATTTACATAGGGTTAACAAAAAAAACTGGGTTTGAAATTCATTTTCCTAAAACTTTTACTTATTTTTTAAAATTTTTAAGAATTTTACCAAACAGTATTTATTTTAAACTGATTGATTTAGGGTATAAAAGATAGCTAGTTAATCTTTAACAAACATTACTGTAAGTTCAGCAACCTTTATACCAAACTTAGTCATTGTGGCTCTATTAATCGCAACTCTTTCATCCTGCATAAATATCCAATCATCAAAAGTGATTTTCATTTCTTTGCCTTTTACAGGGACTAATAAAACATATTCAAATTTAAATGCTGGACCATATGAATAACCTTTGGCTTTGCCCACAACATCTCCAGCTGTACCTTCATAGTTATGTTCATCAATTTTATCAATTGTCCATTGTCTTGTTTGAACCTCTCCATCATTCCAATTAAATTTTTCGTCAAGAATTAATTGTTTACCATTCCATTTTCCATTTAAGTCTGCTGAAAATTGTCTTGTAACTTTTCCTGATCTATTTTGTAAAATTCCCCAAGCTTTTACATTTCCAGATAAATATTCTTCTATAATTAATCTTGGTTTTTGGTTTTTAAAATCTGTTGGTTTCATATTATTTCCTGTGCAACTAGTTATTAAGATTATAGATAATAAAACAAGTAAAATTTTCATAACTTTATTTATTACATAACGAGAATTGAATCAAATCTATATTTTTTGATTTAAACCCTGCTTCACAATATGAAAGGTAAAATTGCCACATCCTTTTAAATGTTAAATCAAAACCTTGGTCCATAATTTGATCCCACTTTTTGTTAAATATTTTTTTCCAGATGATTAAAGTGTTAGCATAATGATCGGAGTATGAGTTATATTCATTAAATTTTAAACCATTGGCACTTACATAATTTTGTAACTCATTTCTAGAAGGTAAAAAACCACCAGGAAAAATATATTTTTGAATAAAATCTTGTTTGTTTTTATATCTATCAAATAAACTGTCATCAATAGTTATAGCTTGAATACCTACGGAGCCTGCTGGAGCTAGATTATTCTTAATTGTACTAAAATAACTATCTAGATAATTTTGCCCTACAGCCTCTATCATTTCAATAGATGCTATATGATCATATTTTTCTTTTAGGTCTCTATAGTCTTTTATTTTAATACTAACTTTTTCATTAAGGCCACATTTATGAATTCTTTCTTTGGCATATTCAAATTGTTTTTGAGAGATGGTGATACAGTCTAGTTTGACATCATAGTTGGTGCCCAAGTACTCAGCAAAGCCACCCCAACCACAACCAATCTCTAAAATTTTACTTCCATTTGATGGTTTTAAAAGATCTATTAATTTTTGATATTTATTATTCTGTGCTGCAAAAAGTTCCTGCTTAGGCTCTTCAAATATAGCACTGGAATATGTTAAAGTTTTATCAAGCCATAAAGAAAAAAAATCATTTCCCAAGTCATAATGTTTTGCAATATTTTCTTTGCTTCTATGTTTTGTATTTTTTATAATTTTATTTTTTATAAAATTAATAAAAGACAAATCAAATACACCTGAAAATTTATAAATAATCTTTATATTTTTTGCTGATAATTCAATCAAATCAGATAGATTATTTGTAGTAAAAAAATCTTTCATGTAGGATTCTCCTAAGCCAACACTTCCATTTTTAATCAAATTATACATTAGACTTTCATCTTTTATCTGTAACGAAACTTTTAAATTTTCATCTGGGTTACCAAACTTTAGAACTTCACCATTTATTTTGGTGATTTCAAGATATCCATATTTGATTTTTTTTAAGGCATTAAATACAACTGCATCAGAAATTCTATAAAGTAACATTAATTTTCTATAGTTATGTTATTTTTGATTTTAATTTTTTTTTTTATAAACTTAATTCCTTTTGTCCACAATTTAAATGCCTCAAAATGTATCGCCAAAATAATTTTAAATGTCATTAATGGATGCTTAAAATAAGATTTAATTAAATTTTTGTTATTTAAATCACTCTTGATTCCATCTTGAGAAGCATATAAAATTTTACCCTCACGGTCATTTAAATCTATTATCACAGAAATTTTATTATTAGGTTTTAATAATCTAAAAAAATAAACACAGTCCATTTCAATAAATGGGGATACATGAAATTTTTTTTTACAAACATGTTGTATTAAATTTTGATTTTCTCCTATTTTAAAAATATAAACATGTTGTTCTCCAAACGTATTTTTAACTTCATATAAAATGGATATTAATTCAGAATTTTTATCATAAATATAAAATACACTTAAAGGATTAAATACGTATCCAAAAATTCTTGGGTAACATAAAAGTTTAATTTGAATATTTTTGCTCTCTATGCCATGTTTTTTTAAATTATCTATAACCCAATTATTAAGTGAACTCCCATCCCTTGGACCATGATCCTTATTAAAAAAACTAATAATATTAAACTTTTCATAAGAAAATAATTTTAACTTTTGATGCATTAAATCTAATTCTGATAAATCAATAAGCAATGAAAAAACTTTATAGTTAAATGAATGAATTTTTGGTTTGAATCTTTTATGAATTACAGTGCCTGTGTAAATATAAGAGTTTTTAATCATTAAGAGTTTTTAACATTTCAATAGTGGATTTTATTCCATCTTCATGGAAACCATAACCAAAATAACTTCCACAAAATAAAATATTTTTTTTATTTTGGATGTTACACAATCTACTTTGATTTAGTAATGCTCCTGCATCATAGTAAGGATGAGTAAATATTACTTTTTTAAATATTTTATCAGCAGGAATTTCCTTATATGGATTTATTGTTAAAAAAATATTTCTATTTATCTCTAAATTTTGCAGCTGGTTTATCCAATAAGTAACAGATGTCTTTTGAATGTTTGTCGAATTCATCGAGGAGTTCCAAGAACACCAGGTTTTTTTGTTTTTGGGCATAATACTTTCATCAAAATGAATTACAGCAATATTAGATCTATATTTAAAATTTTTTAATATTATTTCTTCATCGGTAGTTGGGTTATCAATTATCTTTAGTGCTTCATCAGCATGAGTTGCTATTACAACTTTGTCATAATCAAAATACTCATTTTCCTCACCGTAAAAAATCTTAGCACCTAAATTATTTCTAATAATCTTATTTATATTATAATTCTTAAAATGCTCACCACTTACCTGACCTATTATTTTATCTACATAAGTTTTGCTTCGATTTGTAACTGTATACCACTGAGGTCTATTTTTAATTTTAAAAAGCCCATGATTTTTAAAAAAATTCAGAAAAAAAGATAAAGGCATTTGAGTTGCCTCATAAGGTGGCATTGACCATATTGCAGATACCATTGGTATAATATGAAAATTTATAAAATAATCTGAAATTTTAATTTCTTTTAAGTGTTCACCCAACGTAATTGATTTAATTTTTTCACTGTCTATTTTTTCACAGTTTTTATAAAAACTAATAATTTCAAAAAACATCTTTATAAATTTGAGATTAAATAAGTTTTTTTTATTTGAAAAAATTCCACTTAAACCTTTTCCACAATATTCTAATTCACTTCCTTCTACAGAAACAGAAAATGACATATCACTTTTTTCTATTGCTATTTTATTTTCTAAAAAAAAATTAATTAGATTTGGGTATGTATGTTTATTAAAAACCATAAACCCTATATCTATTGCTATTTCTTTATCCGGTGCATAAGCGACTTTTATTGTGTTTGCATGTCCACCAAACTGGTTTTCTTTTTCAAACAAGTCTACTTTATGTTTTTTAGATAAATAATAGGCTGCACTCAATCCTGATATACCAGCACCGACTACTGCAATTTTCATATTGATAAACCTTTAGGCTGCAGTGTCTTCGTACTCTTCCATTGATGGGCATGTACAAAAAAGGTTTTTATCTCCATAAACATTATCTACTCTAGCAACAGGAGGCCAATATTTTGCTGATCTTAAAAATTCTGATGGATAAGCTGCCTCTTCTCTTTCGTATTTATGATCCCACTTATTTGCTGTTAACTCAATGTGAGTATGTGGCGCATTTTTCAATGGATTATCAATTTTATCATATTCACCTGACTGAATTTTATTTATCTCTTGTTTTATTTTAACAAGAGTAGAGCAAAACTTATCAATCTCACTCAAACTTTCACTTTCAGTAGGCTCAATCATCATTGTGCCAGCAACTGGCCAAGACATTGTTGGAGCATGATAACCAAAATCAATTAATCTTTTTGCAATATCCTCTTCCGTTATCCCTATCTCACTTTTTATTGTTCTAATATCGATTATACATTCATGAGCAACATTGCCATTTTTACCTTTATATAAAATTGGAAATGAGTCTTTTAGTTTGTGGGCAATGTAATTGGCATTTAGTATCGCAACTTGAGATGCTTTTCTCAAACCCTCAGAACCCATCATTTTTATATACATCCATGAAATTGATAAAATACTTGAGCTGCCCCAAGGTGCTGCAGATACTGCTCCCATTCCAGTTGCCGGACCACAATCTTTTATAACCGAATGTTTTGGTAAAAATACTTCTAAATGTTTTTTGCATGCTATTGGTCCCATACCAGGTCCTCCACCACCATGAGGTATACAAAATGTTTTGTGTAAGTTTATATGACAAACATCTGGACCAAAGTTACCTGGTTTAGCAATTCCTACTAATGCATTTAAGTTAGCTCCATCCATATATACTTGTCCTCCATGCTTATGAATTAGATCGCAAATGTCTGTTATCTTTTCTTCAAAAACACCATGTGTTGATGGATATGTAACCATAAGTGAAGCTAAATTTTCTGAGTGCTCTTCTGCTTTATTTTTTAAATCTTCATAATCTACATTTCCATGCTGATCACACTTTACAACTACAACTTTCATACCAACCATTTGAGCACTTGCAGGATTTGTACCATGTGCAGAACTTGGAATTAAACAAACATTACGATTTTTATCACCATTTTTTTCATGAAATTTACGAATTACCATTAAACCAGCAAACTCACCTTGCGCCCCTGCATTTGGTTGAAGTGAAACACCAGAAAAACCTGTAATTGATCTTAACCAATTTTTTAAATCAGTGAATAACTCTCTGTAACCGTCCATTTGTTCTACAGGAGAAAAGGGATGTGGTTGAGAGAACTCTTTCCATGTAACAGGTATCATTTCTGAAACTGCATTAAGTTTCATGGTGCATGATCCCAAAGCAATCATAGATTTATTTAAAGCAATATCTGAATCTTCTAATTTTTTTAGATAACGAAGCATTTCAGTTTCTGAATGATAACTATTAAAAACTGGGTGATCTAAATAAGTTGAAGTTCTTAATAATTTTTTAGGAATATTAGATAAGCTTTCATTCATAGTCTCTTTAATTGTTTCTGAACAATTAAAAATTTTTAATAATTGATTTGCTCTATAAAGATTTTTTCTTTCATCAAAAGACACTGCCAGCATTTCAGAATTTACTTTTCTAATATTTACTCCTTGATCTAAGGCATTTTTGTATATCTTTTCAGTTTTATCTAAAGTTTTTACAGTTACCGTATCAAAAAAATTATCTGAATAAAGTTCATAACCAGATTGTTTTAATTTATCTGCAAAATTTTTAGTTAATTGAGAAACACTTTCTGCAATTTTTTTTATACCTTGGGGGCCATGATAGACAGCATAAGCAGCAGAAACTATTGCCAATAACGCTTGTGCAGTGCAGATATTACTTGTGGCTTTATCTCTTCTTATATGTTGTTCTCTTGTTTGAAGGGCAAGTCTGTAAGCTTTTTTTCCATGTCTATCAACTGACACTCCAACTATCCTGCCAGGCATAGATCTTTTATATTCATCTTTTGTTGCAAAAAATGCTGCATGAGGACCTCCATAGCCCATTGGAATTCCAAAACGTTGTGAACTTCCAACTGCAATATCAGCACCAAGTTCTGCTGGTGTTTTAAGTTTAGCAAGTGCTAATAAATCACATGCGAGAACTGCTTTTCCATTAAATTTATGTATTTTACTAATAGCTTCACTTGGGTCCTTGATGTCTCCTAAGGTACCTGGGTATTGAAGAATTCCACATATAATATCCTCTTTAATATCTTTATCTTCATCTCCAACTATTATTTCTAAACCTAGTGGTTCTGCTCTTGTTTTAATAACGTCAATAGTTTGTGGATGGCAATTTTTTGAAACAAAAACTTTTTTATTTTCAGATTTAGATATTCTGTAACTTAAACCCATAGCTTCTGCTGCTGCTGTTCCTTCATCTAAAAGAGAAGCATTAGCAATATCCATTCCAGTAAAATCTATAACCATTTGTTGAAAGTTAAGTAACATTTCAAGTCTACCTTGGGCTACTTCTGGCTGGTAAGGTGTATAAGAGGTGTACCACCCTGGATTTTCTAATATATTTCTAAGTATTACGTAAGGTGTATACGTTCCATAATAACCCATTCCGATAAAGCTAGAAAAAATTTTATTTTTTTTTGAAATATCTTTTAGTTTTCTAAGTGCTTTGTATTCAGAATTTGGATCTCCAATATCTAAATCATCTTTTAGAAGAATTTTCTCTGGTACAGTGTCTTTTATTAAATCATCAAGATTTTTATAACCCAATTCTTTAAGCATGGTGTTCTGCTCATTAACAGATGGGCCTATATGTCTTTGTATAAAATCTTTTTGAGCATTCTTTAACATTTAACTAGCGCTTTCTTTTGAAAATTTATCATATTCATCTTTATTCATTAATGAATCTAATTCAGATTTATCTTTAATCTTTAACTTAAAGAACCAAGCTTCATTTTCTGGATCAGAATTAATCTTAGCTGGGTCATCGACTATTGATTGATTGTTTTCAACTACTTCACCTGATATTGGAGTGTAAACATCACTTGCAGCTTTTGTAGACTCTACTACACCAGCATTTCCATCTTTTTCGACATTTGATCCTAAATCTGGTAGTTCAACAAAAACTATGTCACCTAACATTTCTGTTGCATGCTGAGTAATTCCTATAGTAGCAATCTCTCCATCTAATTTAAGCCACTCATGTTCTTTTGAATATTTTACTTCACTCATTTACTAACTCCTTTCACATAACTTTTTTTATAAAATGGCAAATTACTTATATTTGCCGGATATTTTTTTCCTCTCACTTCTAAAAAAACCTTGGTATCAATTTTAGAAAATGAATTTTCTACATAGCCCATAGCAACTGGCGCCTGAACACTTGGGCCAAAAGTTCCACTTGTTATTTCACCAATATTTTTATCATCCTCACTAAATATTGAAGTTTTTTCCCGAGCTATAATTTTGCCTTCTGGTTTTATACCAACACGAACTTTGCTAACTCCTTTTTCAATTTGGGATTTAATTTTTTCAAAACCAATAAATCCACCTTCACGAATTCTATTTTTTGAGATTGCCCATTTTAGATTGGCTTCAACAGGACTTTTATTAATATCCATATCATGACCATACAAACAAAGTCCTGCTTCTAACCTTAAAGTATCTCTTGCTCCAAGACCAATTAATTTAGCTCCTTCGTTAATTAGTTTTTCTACAAATATTTCTGTATTCTTATTTTTTATAGATATTTCAAATCCATCTTCACCAGTATAGCCAGATCTCGTTATATAAATATCTTCATCAAGATACTTAAATGTTCCACCATTCATGAATTTCAAATTTGAAACACCATTAATAACTTTTTCTAGTATCTTAACAGCTTTAGGTCCTTGTATTGCTATAAGTGATAATTCCTCACTTAAAATCATTTCATACTTATTATCTAATAATCTAGATAAAAGTTTTAAATCAGAATGTTTGCAAGCTGCATTTAAAACAATATTGAAGCCACCCTCTACTTTAGTAATAATTAAGTCATCATGAATTCCAGCTTCTTCATTCATTAAAAAACTATATTTTGATTGATTTAATTTTGCATTACTCAACTCTGTAGGAAAAATTTTTTCAAGGTTTTTAGCTAAAGTTTCATCACCTTTGATAAATAATTGCCCCATATGTGATACATCAAATATACCAGCATTTTCTCTTGTATTTTTATGCTCTTCTATAATTCCATCTGAATATTGAATTGGCATTTCATAGCCGGCAAATGAAACTAATTTAGCTCCATATTTTTTATGTAGTGAATTAAGTGCTGTTTTTTTGTTTTCCATATTAACTCTTTGTACCCATCTGTATGTTTGCCTGAGAGTTTTGCTCCTTCGGCGAGAAATAAATCTCTTTCCAGAGTTAATATGCTACGGTCCTTTTTGCCTGAGAGATTCCTGGGTGGTTGCTCCTTCGGCGCTACGATATTCTGTAGTCTCTCCCGTAAATCAATAATCTATTAATTGTGTGTTAAAGTCAATTAGAAACTTTTTTTTTTGATGATAATAAAGAATAAAATTGAAGCAAAACTGCAAACAAGATTATTGAACCACCAATCAATCCAAACATGGAAGGTCTTTCACTAACAAATAGAAATGCCCAAATAGGGCCAAGGACTGATTCTGACAACATTATAATTCCAACCATTGCTGAAGGAGTGCTACGTGCTCCAATAGTTATAAAAATAAAACCAAAGCCAACTTGAAAAAAACCTGCCAAGAAACCTAAAAAAATATCATGCGGAGAAATCATTAATTTATTTGATAATATAAATCCAATTAAGCATGAACTAATACCAGCAACAAACTGTGCTGGAACCATATCAACTGTAGGAAATTTTCTTACTATCATAATTAGTACCGCAAATGTAATTGGCATAGTAAATGCTGCTAGATTTCCTGAAAGCTCGCCAGGTGAAAGTGAATTTCCAACCATTAAAAAGACTCCTGATATTGCCAAAACAATTGAGGTCAACGTAATGGCTGAAATTTTTTCTTTTAAAAAAAAATAACCAAAAACAGCTAAAAATAGAATCTGTAAAGATATTATAAAATTAGTATTTGCAACTGTCGTATTATACATGGCAAACACATACCCACAAAATCCAAAGGATAAAATTATACCACCAAAAAATCCTGGCAAACCAGACTCGTAGAATGCTTGAAATGTTTTTCTCTTATAGCTGATTATTAAAAATGCCAGCACAGTTAAAGAAAAAAAAAGTGATCTCCAAAACAAAATTTGCCATAAGGTTGAACCTTCGAATGATTTGACTAATAGTCCACCAAAACTTAAGCTTAGTGCGCCCATAAATATTAATATTGGGCCTGGAATATTTTTAATTAGATTCATTTAAATATTTTATTGTTTCTTCACTGTATGCTTTAAATATATTTTCAGCTTCTTCAAGACTTACTTCTTTAAAGTTGATATTTGAACCAGGTGTTAATTGTCCAACTGCGTCTAAATCTGCTGAAATTACATTGGCAATTTTGGGATATCCTCCAATTGTTCCATGATCAGATAACATTATTATTGGATTGCCATCAGCTGGAACCTGTATAACACCCTTAACTAAACCTTCAGATTTAATGTTTGTATTTTTTATATTTTCAATTTTATGACCTTTTAATCTTATCCCCATGCGATCAGCAAGATTAGTAACTAGAAATTCTTTATTGAAAAAATTTTTGATAGCCTGTTTTGAAAAGTAATTAAAATTTGTTCCTTTGATAACTCTTATAGTGTTATCAATTAAAGCTTTATAATCTATTCTTTTTTCTAAAAAATTTTTTACATCTGAGTTTGTAATGAAAATTTTATCATCAGATGAATACTTGTTACCATTATTAGGGCCAATTTTTGCTTTTGTGTTTGTTGAATAACTTTTCCATAGTTTTTGCAGCTCTAATCCACCACTTACTGAAAGATACCCATAAGCTGATTTTTTTGTTGAAATTATATCTAGTTGGTCTCCTTCCTCTAAAAGATAATTTCTATAGCACTCACCTTCTTCAATTTTTGAATTTTTTCTAATAATCTTAAAAAATATATCTCCAGTTATAGCAAAATTTATATTCGCATTTTTTAATTTTAAATGTGGACCTTGGTATGCAAACTCTATAACAGCTTCATCTAAATTATTTCCAACCAAGCAATTTGCTAATTTGTAGTTTCGTTGGTCAATCGCTCCACTAACTGATACTCCTATATGATATAAATTGTAACGTCCCTTATCCTGGATTGTTGTATTTATACCTGGCCTCAAAATTTTAAAATACGGTTTATTCATTCCAATTTAAATATTCATCTTTTGTTATTTGATAAAATTTTACTTTATCTCCTGGATTAATTAATGCTGGTTGATTTAAATTTTTAATTTCAAAAATTCTTTTAGGAGTATTTCCAATTATATTCCACCCACCAGGGCTTTCAAAAGTATAAATATTTGCAAATTGCTCTGTAATACCAATTGATCCTTTTGGAACCCTTACTCTTGGTGTTTCTAATCGTTCACATCTTATATTCTTATCTGTGTCCCCTAAAAAGGGCATTCCTGCAATAAAACCTGTCATGTAACAAAAATATTCTTTATCTAAATATAGTTCTAATATCTTATCCTTATTTAATTTTAATTTTCTAGTTAATCGATCAAAATCCAAACTGAAATCCTCAGTACAACAAATAGGGATTTTTATTTCTTTGTTGTTTTTTTTAAATGTTTCTTTAACTTCTAAATTTTCAATTATACTTTTAATCTTTTTAAAATTAGTTACTGTTAAGTCATAACTAATAATTAACTTATTATAGGAAGGGGTTAAATTGGTTATACCTTCTATTTTTTCATTTTTAGTTAATTCTGATATTTGATTAAAATAATTAATGACATTATTATTTATAGTTTCGTTGACCTCTGAGCCAAAATCACAATAAGCTGCTGCGTCACCAAGATTTAATATATTTTTAATCATGACATGTTATACTCCAGACTTAAAGTGTATGGAAATTAATATCAATTGTGATTTAGGTGAAAAATCAAAGTTTCATTCAATAAAGAATGATCCAAAATTACTAAGTATTGTAAATTCAGCTAATGTTGCTTGTGGTTATCATGCGGGTGATGAAGCTACTATGGATATGGTTATTAAAATTTCCAAACAAAACGGAGTAAGCATTGGTGCTCATCCATCTTTTAACGATCCAGAAAATTTTGGAAGAAAAAGAATAAATTTGAATTCTTCAGAAATTAAAAAATTAATTTTTGCACAGTATGAAGTGTTGCAAAAGATAGCCCAAAAAAATAATGAAAATGTTACACATATTAAGCCTCATGGAGCACTAAATAATATGGCGTGTGAAGATTTAGAGCTCGCTAATACACTTGCAAGAACAATTAAAGAAATAAATAAAGATATTATTTATTTAGTGCCAACTGGTTCTAAAATGGAAATTGCTGCTAAAACATTAAACATGAAAATTGCTTGTGAAATATTTGCAGATAGAAATTATGAAGATGATGGAAACTTAGTTTCTAGAAAAAACTCCAAGGCATTAATTATTGATCCTGAACAAGCTAAAAAACATGTGTTAAATATGGTTAAAAATCAGGCACTAAATTGTCTCAGCGGTAAGCAAATACCTTGCGAAATAGACTCTGTTTGCATACATGGAGATAATGAAAGCTCATTATTAACTGCAACGTCCATAAGAGATAATCTAGTTGACAATGGGTTATCACTTAAACCATTAAATAAATTAAAAAAATTTAAATAAAATGAAAAAAATTATATACATAATAATACTTACATTAGCACTAACACATAATGCATTCTCTGCAGGATCATCAGGAGATGGCGACTCATCTGACAAAATTTCAAATTATAATAAAGCTCATAATTTAATTAAATCTGCTAAAAAATATGAAAAGAAAGATAAGATTAAAAAAGCACAAAAGAATTATTCTAAAGCACAAAAACTTCTTTTAAAATCAAATTTGGAAAAGCCTTCTCAAGCAGATACTTTGAACTATTTAGGCTTTACGACTAGAAAGCTTGGCGACTTTAAAAAGGGAGAAGAATATTATCTTCAAGGATTACAAATTGATCCTAAACACAAAGGTATCAATGAATATCTTGGCGAACTATATGTGGTTACAAATAGAATGGAATTGGCTAAGGAAAGATTAGAAGTATTGAAGGACTGTAATTGTGAAGAATACGGAGAATTAAAAGAAATTATTGAAGGAACAAAAAAATCTAAGTATTAATTTAATACTTTAATTGAATTATTTTGTATTTTTAATATTATAAAAAAATCTTGATCGAAGAACTTGTAATTTTAACCCAAATTATCTTTATAGATATTATTTTAGCTGCAGACAATGCGGTAATCATAGGATTGATAGCTGCAAATTTTGTACCAAAAAATAGAAAGCAAATAATATTATGGGGTGTTGCCGGTGCATTAATATTTAAAGTTATATTTGCTCTTTTTGCTACTTATCTATTCGAGTTTTATTTTATTAAAATTTTAGGAGGCTTACTTTTAATTTGGATTGTATATGATTTGCGAAAAGATTTACTTGAAATTAAAAAGATTAAATCGCCAACAAAAAAATCTAAGGAACCCTCTTATATTCAAAGTGTCTATAAAGTTTTATTTGCAGATATCACAATAAGTTTTGATAATGTTATTGGTGTGGTTGCAGCTGCAAAAGGTTATTTTGGATTTATGATTTTTGGATTGGTCTTATCTGTAGTACTTACAGGTGCCTTAGCTACATATTTAGCAAACTATATTCAAAGACATATATGGATTGCCTATGTTGGTCTAGGTTTTATTTTAATTGTAGCAATACAATTAATCATAGGTGGTTTGGTTGATTTAGAAATTTTAAATATTAATGAACAGTTTAAAAAATATTTTTAGTTGCTTTCAAATATTTTCCCATATCCGTTGATTGTCTTTGTATTTCCTACCATATTTAAAGCTTCCCATATAAGAGTTTGATTGCTTGATAAAACTATTTTATTTAATTTTTTTTCCAATTTATTAATTAGATCTAAAGCAGGTAGTGCAGTGCAAGAAATAAATAGTGCTTCCGAGTCTCCAATATTAAGATTTGACAAAATTTTAAATAAATAATCTTTATCAACTTTCCCAATATCAATATCTGATTCAATATCAAAATAATGTAATGAATTAACTGTAATTCCAGATTTTTTAAAATAATCTATAACTGAATTATTTATTGATTGTGTATATGGTGTAAATACAGAAATTTTTTTTATATTTAATTTTTTTAATGCTTTTATAGTTGAAGTGATAGGTGTGGTTACTTGGGCCTCTGGTTTTGCTAAATTAACTTTTTCTTTAATAGATTCGTAACCTGCAGCTACTGTTCCAGATGTGCACCCATATGCAACACAATCTAATTTTTCATCTGGTAAAATATCCTTGGTAACTTCCGTAATGTCCTCAGCCATTTTGGCTAGTGTTTCATTGGTTAGTGGATTGTAACAATGAATCCTATTAACAAATAAATCTATATCTTTTCCATAAATTACATTGTTAAAGTCTTTTTCAATTCTGAAATCACTGCCTAGGGTTATCAGTCCTATTCTAGGGTTACTTTTATCAATAAATTTTGGCTCTATTTTATCTAATTTCATAAATTTACTTATATAAAATAGATTATTTATATATTGAATAAGGAGTCTAGTTAAAATAGAATTTAATAAAGCGGTACATAACTCGTCGTTACTTCTAAAGAAAACGAAAGTGGGATCAGTCGTCTTTAAATTTAACTATTTAAGGAGGTTTGAATGAAATTTGGATATTTTTGTAATACTACTAACTGGAATCATAAACCATACGATCAGCTATTAAAAGAAACTCAAGAAATCACCACTTATTGTGATAAAAATAAATGGGACTCAATTTGGTATACTGAACATCATTTTAATCATGAAGGAATGGAATCTTGTACTAACCCTTTAATGATGGGCGTTGACGCTGCAGCACGAACTAAGCATATTAGAATAGGTCAAGCTTGCAATGTAATTACATTTCACAACCCTATACGTCTTGCAGAGGATATAGCTTTACTAGATCAATTATCAAATGGAAGAGTAGAAGTTGGAATTGGTAGAGGAATTTATGGAAGAGAAGCTATCAATATGAATAAAGAAGCTGATCTAAAAGATCAGGCAAAGAATTTTAGACTGTTTGATGAGTCATTAACAATCATGAAAAAAGCTTGGACTGAAAAATTTTTTAGCCATAAAGGTGAATTTTATAACTACCCTACTCCTGGTTTTAATTGGCAACATGATATGAGTCCACCTAGTGAAGAATTTCTTGATACAAAAACAAATGAAATAAAAAAAATTAGTATTGTTCCAAAACCAAAACAACAACCACACCCACCAATTTGGCAAGTAGTTGATGGAGCAAGATCAATTGAATGGGCTGCTCAAAATGGATTAAACACTATAATGTGGATACCAACTGTAAAAGCTTTAAAGACTAGATTTGAAATTTATAGAGATGCAAAATCTAAAGCTGAAAATAGAGAAGTTCCTTTAGGAGAGGGTATATCTTTAGTCAGAGACATGTTTGTTGCTGAAACTATGGAAGAGGCTGAAAAATTAGCTGGTGAACATATAATCAATTATATGAAATGGGTTTGTCATTGGAGAGGATTAGGAAATCATATGGATCCAGGAGAAGAATTACCAGAAACTAAACATAAATTAGATTTATTAAATTACAATTTCTTACATAAAAGAAATTTATTATTTGGAACTCCAGAGTATGTGGTTAATAAAATTAATGAATTAAAATCAGAATTAAATTTACAAAACCTCCAAGTTTGGTCGAATTTTCCAGGTATAGACCATGACGCTTGCATGAGAAGTATAAAACTGTTTAATGATGAAGTAATTCCAAAAATTAATTTAGACAATTCAAATATAGAAAAAGCAAGCTAATGAAACTTGAACTAAGAAAGTTTGCAAAATTTGTAGACAAAACTTTTATTGAAGGTGGTAAGGAAGCAAAAGAACCTGTGTTACTAGTTTCTGTTGCTGCTGTTTTTAAAAATCCATGGAATGGAAAAGGTTTTGTTGAAGATCTAAAGCCAATTATTTTAGATTTGGCACCAAAGCTAGGAGATATTTTGGTTCCTGAATTAATTAAAGAAATTGGTTCAGCAGAAAAAATTTTAGCTTATGGAAAGGCTGGTACTGTTGGACTTGATGGTGAAATTGAGCATGCGTCTGCATTTATTCATACTTTAAGATTTGGAAATAAGTTCAGAGATGCTGTTGGTGGAACTTCTTATTTAAGTTTTACTAACACAAGAGGTCCAGCAGGATCTAAAATTTCAATTCCAATGATGCATAAAACTGACTCTGGACTAAGACCTTACTACCTTACACACGAATTCACTATTCATGATGCGCCTTTTGACGATGAAATAGTTATAGCTATTGGAGGAGCATCAAGTGGAAGAGCACATGCTCGAACTGGTGATAGATATCAAGATATGAAAGAAATGGGACTAGATCCTAAATAGATTAATGTCTCAAGGTTTAGACTCCAATCAAAACTATTATTCATTTATAGATAATAATACAATTCCACTAGTTTTTATCCATGGAGTTGGGCTTGATCATCAAATGTGGAAGCCACAAACTAACTCCTTTAAAGAATATTCAACAATTACTTATGATTTATTAGGCCATGGAAAAACTCCTTTTAATAAAGAAGAAATCACTTTAGATGATTTTTCCAAACAACTATTGTCAATCTTAGAATTTTTAAAAGTTGATAAATGTAATCTTGTTGGTTTTTCTCTTGGATCATTAATTGCGCTGGACTTTGCATCCAAGTTTCAAGGTAGATTAAAAAGTCTCACAGTGATTGGTACAACTTATAAAAGAACAGATAATGAGAGAGCTTTAGTTATTGATAGATTTAACCAAGCAAAATTAAACAAGCCTATATCTAAGCAAGCATTAAAAAGGTGGTTTAGTGATAGATATTTAAAAACACATCCTGAAGTCTACGATCAATTTATGAAAATTCTAAATAAAGAACCTAAAGATCATGCTAATTTTTTGAAAGCTTATAAATTATTTGCTTATCATCATGATGATATGGAAATGATTAAAAAAATACCAACAAAGACTTTAATTATGACTGGCTCAGAAGACGCTGGATCGACAGTAGTTATGTCTAAATCTTTGTCTGATGATTTAATTAATTCAAGTTTTATTGAGATAAATAATGGAAAACATCTTTGTAGTATAGAGTGTGCAGATGATGTTAATATAAATCTTAAAAATTTTATTGATAATTAAATGACAAAAATTCAAAATTTTAAAATGTTTATAAATGGTCAGTGGGTTGACTCAGAGTCTGGTAAAAAAATTGAAACTTTAAACCCAGAAAATAATGAAGTTTGGGCAACTGTACCTGAAGCAAATACAAAAGATGTTGATAAAGCGGTTAAGGCTGCACAAAATGCTTTTGAAAGCTCATGGGCTAATTTACATCCAAGGGAGAGGGCAAAATATTTAAGATCGTTAGCAAATCAATTAAGAGAAAATGCTGAACACCTTGGTGCTATTGAAACTAAAGATACAGGAAAAATATTTAGGGAAACTAAGACACAAGCTAATTATATAGCAGAATATTATGATTATTTTGCAGGTCTTGCTGACAAAGTTGAAGGAACTGTTGTTCCAATTGATAAACCAGATATGCAGGTTACAACAACAAGAATACCTATTGGTGTAGTTGCTGCTATCATTCCATGGAATTCTCAAATGTTACTAACTGCTGTAAAACTTGCACCAGCTTTAGCAATGGGAAACACTGTAGTCATAAAAGCATCGGAGCTTGCTCCTGTTACTTTACTAGAGTTTGCAAAATTAGTTGAAAAATCTGGGATTCCTAAAGGAGTTGTTAATGTGATTACTGGTTTGGGAGAACCTTGTGGTAAAGCATTAACTACACATGAACTTGTTGAAAAAATTGCTTTTACAGGTGGTCCTGAAACAGCAAAACATATTGTAAAAAATTCTGCTGAAAATTTATCTCAAGTAAGTTTAGAACTTGGTGGGAAAAGTCCTGTTGTAGTATTTAATGATGCCGAACAAGAAAATGCACTTAATGGAATTACTGCTGGAATTTTTGGAGCAAGTGGCCAGAGTTGTATTGCAGGATCAAGACTTTATATTCAAAAAGACATATATGATGAATTTTTAAATAAATTAATATCCAAAGCAGAAAAAATAAAACTAGGTGCACCAATGGATAAGGATACTCAAATGGGTCCATTAAATAGCTTTAAGCAATTAGAAATTATCGAAAAAAATATTAAAGCTACTGTTGAAAAAGGTGGAAAAATAAAATGTGGTGGTAAAAGATCAAATATATCAAATAAAGGATATTATTTTCCAGCCACAATAATTGAATGTAAAAATCATAATCTACCTGCGGCTGAGAATGAATTATTTGGACCAGTATTGTCAGTGATGAAATTTGATACAGAAGAAGAAGCTATTAAACTCATGAATGATAATAAATATGGTCTTTCCTCTGGAGTTTATACTTCAAACCTTGGAAGAGGAATGAGAGTTTCAAAGGCTGTTAGAGCTGGAATAACTTTTGTAAATACATATAGATTAATTTCTCCTATGGCACCATTTGGTGGTATTAAAGATAGTGGTTATGGTAAAGAAGCAGGCATCGAGTCAATCAAGGAATATACAAGAATAAAAACAACATGGTATAATTCTTCGGATAAACCGATGACTGACCCATTTACCATGGGATAATAAATTGCCTTTAAAACATATACTAATTTTATTATTTATAATGGTTGCACATGGAAGTGCTTTTCCTGTTGCAAAATTAGCATTAAATAATTCTGTACCACCTATTCTTATGGCCTCACTTAGAATGGGCTTAGTACTAATTATACTAATTCCCTTTTGGAGATTTAAACTTCCTGAGAAAAAATACATTGCTCCTTTGATAGCTTTTTCAATTTCAATGGGTGTAATGGTTTATGTATTTATGAACTTGTCTCTTTATTATTCAAACATTATATCTCCAATAATTGTAGGTTCACAATTAGCTATACCCTTTGGAATACTTGCAAGTGCATTAATACTAGGAGAAAATATAAGCTCAAAAAAATGGATACTTATATTCACAGCTTTTATAGGGATTGTGGTCATATTTTTTGATCCACAATTAAGTAATAATTTTGTAGGTTTGTTTTTTGCTAGTTTAATGGCATTATTTTTTGGTTTAGCACAGGTTTACTCTAGACAATTAAAAAATTTAGATACTAGCTTACTTAATATAAGCGTTGGCCTTTTTGGTTTTGTAATTTTATTAATTATTTCTTACTTTGTAGAAGGAGATACTGTTTTAAATATAAAAAATATTAATTTAGATTCATGGATGTTAATTTCATACCAGGCTATTATAGTTTCTTTATGTGCACATCTCTTAATGTTTTATCTCTATAAATTTTACACTGTTGGTAAAATTTTTCCTTTTTATTCTTTGTTTCCTATTTTTGGAATATTATTAACTTTTTTTGTATTTGGAGAAGTTCCAACTACTTTGTTCATATTGGGTGGTATAATCGTTATAACCTCAGTCTTTTTGCTTCATAAAATAAAATAAATCGCTTGTTGAAAATATTTTAAAATAGGTTTTAATTATCTTTTATAAATTGTTAACAATAATAAGGATAATGATGAAAAAACTATTTATTGCTGCATTTATGTTTGTTTCAACTTTTACATCAAACGTATTCGCAGACGGACACGCGATAAAAATGGGAATTATTTTAGGATTTACTGGTCCTATTGAATCACTAACTCCAGCTATGGCTGCATCAGCAGAACTTGCTTTTAAAGAAGCTTCTGATTCGGGTTCGCTATTAGGGGGGAAAAAAATTGAAGTAGTAAGAGCAGACTCAACTTGTGTTGACTCAGCAGCAGCAACTGCAGCAGCTGAAGGTGTTGTTTCACAAGGTGTTGCAGCTATCATGGGTGCTGACTGTTCAGGTGTAACTGGTGCTATAGCATCAAATGTTGCTGTACCTAATGGTGTGGTAATGATTTCACCATCAGCTACATCACCAGGATTGACAACTTTAGATGATAAAGGATTCTTTTTTAGAACGGCTCCTTCAGATGCTAGAGGTGGACAAATCCTAGCTGACATTACTAAAGATAGAAAAGTAAAAAGTGTTGCTATTACTTATACTAATAATGACTATGGAAAAGGTTTGGCTGATGTTTACGAAGCAGCAGTTAAAGCTCATGGAATTAAAGTAACAACTGTATCAGCTCACGAAGATGGAAAAGCAGATTATTCATCTGAAGTAGCTACTTTAGCTTCAGCTGGTGGAGATGCTGTTGCTGTAATTGGATATCTTGACCAAGGTGGAAAAGGAATAATTCAAGGCTCTTTAGATTCTGGAGCATTTGATACATTTATATTATCTGATGGAATGATCGGTGATTCTTTGACTAAAGCTTTTGGAAAAGACTTGAATAAATCATTTGGTTCTTTGCCAGGTTCAACTGCTAAAGGAGCAGGTGTATTTGCCAATGTTGCTAAAGCAGCAGGAATAGACTCTTCTGGACCATATACAGGAGAATCTTATGATGCTGGTGCATTGATCGTTCTTGCGATGCAAGCTGGTAACTCCGCTGACAGGGCTTCTATTGCTAAAAATGTAATGGATGTTGCTAACGGACCTGGAACAAAAATTTATCCAGGTGAGCTTAAAAAAGCTTTAGATTTATTAGCTAAAGGTAAGAAAATCGATTACGAAGGAGCTACTGGAGTTACATTTACTAAAGTTGGTGAAGCAGAAGGCTCATTCCTTGAAAAAGAAATCAAAGGTGGAAAATTTAAAACTAAAAAACAAAGATAATTAATATCATAGTTTAAAAACTCTCAGCAGTGAAAATTGCTGAGGGTTTTTTTTTATCTAAAAATTACCAATAATTCTAAAAAAACCAAATATTGATATAAATATAAGAAAGTAAAAAACAAATTTTCTATAACTCTCTTCTTTACTTTTAACGAAAAATTTATCCCCAATAAAAACACCTATTGGTAAAATAATAATCAACGGCAGTGTTCTATAAATGGTTGTTAGATCTACAATTCCTGAAAAAAAACTAAGTACAAAAGCATAAATGTCAGTTAAAAAAAATAATGCTGCTAACGAACCTCTAATTATTGCAGGCTGAATACTGGTAACTAAAAGAAAAAGTGCAACAGGCATTCCTCCTAATGTAGTTAATCCATTCAATGTTCCAGAAATTATTCCAGTAAAAAATTTTCCATAATTATTATTAATTTTTGTGTTCACATAACCTCTCATTAATAAAAATGAAAAAAATATTACTAATACACAAACTGATAAGTGCGTAGTATCTGGTGATAAATGTTTTAATAAATAAAGACCAACAGGTGAACCAAAAGCTATTCCAATCAATAATTTTAGAACAAAATTCCAATCAATTTTATTCCATATGTATGGAATCATAAAAATACTAATTATCACCTCAAGTATTAGAATAATTGGAACTATTTCTATTGCAGGAAGAATAAAAGAAAAGCCAGAAATACATGTGGCTGAAAAACCAAATCCATTAAAACCTCTTATAATAGATGCAATAAATACTATAAATATTATAAAATAAATTTCGACTAAACTTAATTGAAAATAAGATAAAAATTCCACTTTATCTTCTCTCTTTAAGATCTGCTCTTAATGTTGATAAAATAATTATAACTAAAAAAATTAAACAAATTAAATTCATTGTTTTCCAGCTTGTCAATGTTAAGAAAACACCTGCTGATAAACTTGCTATTGCTTGGATGGAGTAAACAATTAAATCATTAAAGCCTTGTGCTTTAAATTTTTCATCTTCTCTGTAGGATAGAACTAATAAACTTGTCCCAGATATAAATAAAAAATTCCAGCCAAATCCTAAAAATACTAGTGCTATCAAGTAATTAACAAAGTTTTGCTCAAACAAGCTTATTAAAATTGTAATTAGGAATAAAGTAACACCTGCATGCATTATTTTACTATGACCAAATTTTCTAATTAAATTTCCTGTAACTAATGATGGTAAAAACATTGCTGCGATATGAAATTGGATTACAAATCCCGTCTCAGTTAAACTTATTTTTTCCATTACATGCATACTTATTGGTGTTGCTGTCATTAAAAAAGACATTACTGCGTAGGCAAATGCAGAAGCTAATAAGGCTTGTAGAAATCTTGGTTGTGAAATTAACTCTAAATAACTACGTACAATTATTTTATTAACACGATTTGGTTTATGTCCATCTTTATAAAATAATAAAAAAATTGTTGAACTGAGTGTTAAAGCTGCAAGAGCAATATAAGATCCAGCATATAAATGTTCAGCTATAATATCTTTTGTTATATTAGCAACATTAGGTCCTATGAAAGCTGAACCTATTCCTGCTAATAATATTATTGATATTGCTTTAGGTGCCATATCCTTTTTTACTGTTTCAACAGCTGCAAAACGATATTGATGGCTAAAAGCTACTCCTGCACCCAGTAAAAAACATGAACAATTAAAAAGAATAAAACTTTCATTAATTATTGAGTAAGCTGCAAGTAGTGATGACAATGAGCTTACTACAGAAGCGAGAATAAAACCTGCTCTTCGACCAATTATACTCATGATCTTTGCAGCAAAAATAGCAAAAATAGCTATACCTACAATTGACAATGCCATCGGTAGAGTTGCTAATGATTTTACTGGACTAAATTGAGACCCAATTATTCCACTTAAAAAAACTGTTACGGGTGCTGCTGTGAAAGCAAAGACCTGACTTAAAATCAGCAACCATAAATTTTTATTCATTAAAAAAAATATTTATCGCCGATATACATGGCCCATGCTACTGCAGCGCCCAAAATTATATATTTCATAATGTGGTTACTTTATTTCGATTTTTTCAGGAAGTATACCTTTTGGTCTGTATCTCATTATTAATAATAGTCCTATTCCCATCATTAAATACCTAAAGTAAGGAACACTTTCTACTAAATGTATTTTAAGTTCATGTGTTTCTGGTAATCCTGCTGTGGATAAATTTATTAAGAATAAAGCTATAGGTGCAGCCTCTATCCATAGGAACCAAACTGCAAATCCACCTAATATTGCACCAAAATTATTTCCACTGCCTCCAACTATTACCATCACCCAAATTAAAAAGGTATATCTCATTGGTCTGTAGCTTCCTGGGGTAAATAAGCCATCTTGAGTAACTAACATCGCACCTGCTATACCAACTATAGCTGAACCTAAAATAAAAATTAACAAATGTTGTTTTACTACATTTTTACCCATCGCATTTGCTGCTTCTTCATTATCTCTAATTGCTCTCATCATTCTTCCCCAGGGTGAATAAAGAGCTTTTTGAGTAATTATTAGTAGAGCAATAACTACAACTAAAAATAATCCTGAATAACAAAGTTTTACAAACACAGAAGATCCTTCAATTACCAATTGGTTAAGTGCAGCCTGCTTGTCTGTAACGGTTGAAATTAAATCGAGTTTGTTTGAATTAAATTTTGCAACTAGGTTAATAAACCATTCTTTTGTCTGTAGCTCTATTTCATATGGCACTGGTCTTTT